>BNJT01001437.1_pt1 | contig 295459 bp, 333 predicted proteins | sample 8540491 | NCBI WGS metagenome assembly BNJT01 (sample SAMD00202455, study PRJDB9452) | human saliva metagenome | host: Homo sapiens | reverse complement strand
GGTGGTCTTGAGGCATTGCAGAATAAAGAGAGGAAAAGAAACACGCTCGTTTCAAATCGTTCACCTTTTATTATTCTATATTATGTTTTTCCTTTTTGTAATCAGCCGATTACATTCGCTCCTATTACGTTTACGACGTAATCGCAGAACGTTTACGATGTAATCGGAATGTGTTTACGATGTAAAGGTTGGGCGTTTTCGACGTAATCGAAACACGATTACGACGTAAACGCAAAATTACTATTCCATAAACCGATTATAAACCCTGAATTTCGGTGCAATAAACACGAAAAATTACCGTCTGCCGTGTACGACTATTCGTTCTCTGTTCCGCAGTAAGGGCAACGTCCCTTGTGCTGAAGTTTAGTTCCACAGTTACCACAGACATAGCGTGCCCTACGTCGCATATACCCTCGAAGCGCTAAAACAAAGTAGGCTATCAGCAGCAAGTAACCCACATAATAAAGTGTGGTAATGCTAAACAGAATATAATTAACCGCGCAAACTGCTACTAAGCCACCCAATAAAGTATGGCTTCGCCAAGGGGTAACGCGTGTCGCACCTCGTCAGCAGCAGCTAAAGCTACGATCAGCATGACCCAAACCGAAAGTAAGAAAGCCCCTAACACCCATGGAACACTGAACGGATTAAGCGTTGGGTGGAAATAAAAAATGTTGCCATAGCTGTGGCGCAAACATCTGAAGTGTAGCGTAGAACGTAGCCGAAGAGGCTACAATAAGGCAGAGCAACGTAGGATAGAACGAGTCGATATCATGGAAATGCACAATATAGGCATGCTGGCGGAATACCCACCATAACAGATAGCTTGCACCAAACACTACTACGATAATCAGGAATATAAGCGTATGGACATCTGAGAAAAGTTGAAATAAACTGAGAAATAGGGTCGTCGGGCATGACCTTTGGGCAGCATATTACACTCTCTAATCCCACCCAAAGGCCGACGTATCATTAGCTAACTGTACCCAAACGGTGTCGATACTCGTCAGTTGAACAAATACGAATATCGGCCACAACAAGGTGTTCGCCCTTCTTCACGCTGAACGTATCGGTTTGCATTCCGTTAAGTGTCTCTTCTGGAAGCTGGCGAATAAGCGGTAAGCTATCGGCCTTGACAACAAAGTTATAGTTGTTGGTATAGTGATGAGTTGAGAAGAACGATAACGAATCCATGAGGCGTTCGTTCATATGAAAGGCTTGCGGAAGCTGATAATTCTTCGCACCGTGCTGGTAACAACCGCTTAAAAATCATTGATGCCATCAACACGCAAACCACTAAAAAAACTATGTCGTAGCTGAAGTTTTTTTCATTATTTTCTTCTCCATTATTTAAATGTTCACCGTACAAGTATTGCCTATTTTGGCGAACTATCGGGATTGACGGCAACAATATTCATTTGACATTCGTCACACTTAAAAATCAAGACGGAAGCGCCCTGCCATCGCCCTAAGCGCAAGTGTAAAGGCTCACGCCATTCGGGCTTTCGACCACCACGACGCACACAGTAGCCCATCGTGTAACGTATGCAATGGCGACATTGCATCAGCGGACCAGCAACATCGCCCTGCACTTCAAAAAGCAGGGTGTCAACTTTCAGTCCGTGTGCTTCATAAAATTCGCGCGCCAAATGGTTAGATACGTTAAATAGGAAGGGTGCTTCTGATATTCAGGCTGCCAGAAATGTGCAGCCGTATTGGGACATTCTGTCATATCAAGCGCGTTTTCAGCATGTCGTTGTTGCGCAACAGCGTTCAATAGTTCGCGTGTAAAAGCCGTAACCGCGTCTTGTCGTAAGCCAGAAAGCAGACTTGAGGGTACAAAAAGATTGGCTGCATCGGCCGAAACATCTATCTCTTCGGCTTTAAAAGGTGTATTGCCTAACTTGCCAAGCTGTTGCCGTATGTTCTCTATCTGTGGCTTTCGGGCCTCTTGATGTTCAAAGTTTATTGTGGTGTTTGACCTCTATGTTTGCAATGCCAACGACGTATGTTGCAAAGCTCATCAGTTAGACTAAAAACCACCATCAACAGCTGCAAAGCTCAAATGAACAGGTATCTCTGCGTTCGGCAGTAGGGCCTGCCAATTGATGCGTAAAACTAACGTCGTGATTGCGATAAAGTTCCATGCCAGGCTTTTAAACCGCGAGGCATGCGAAACGGAAAGAGACGGTTTCCAACGGCACGATTGACACGGAAACCTTCTAACTGGCGGTCGGAATTGAGAAAAACACAGTCCGTCGCCATTCGCGAAAGATGCTGTGCTTGATACATTAAACGAGTCGGCTCGCATCTCTTTCACATGACCTACTAATTCGCCAAGAGCCTTCGGTGTATCAGGTGAGGAGATGTCAGGACGACGCCCTTTCAGAAAGTAAGGGTGTAACCACGATTGAATGTCTTGCGCAAATCGGACTCGAAACGATATTCAACCTTTTCCCAACGAAGCACGACAATAGTCGGCTGGGCGCTTACGCACAAGCTCAGTCAAGGCGTTGACTATAAGCCGAAACAACGTTTTTGACATACTCAACATCTTTTAAGCGACCCTCTATTTTAAACGAAGATGCACCCGCATCGGCAAGAGCCTCTACGCTATTCACCTGATTCATGTCCTTCAATGATAACAAATGCCTATCGTGTACAATCTGCTTACCATCGGCATCAATCAAATCGAACTTCATTCTACAGAATTGTGCACATTCGCCTCTGTTGGCCGAGCGGTCAAAAACAGTGCTGTGAGACATAGCAAACACCCGAATAACTCACACACAATGCACCGTGAACAAACACCTCTAATTCAATATCGGGTACGGCTTTTGTGAATGGCCGAAATCTCGTCAAGAGAGAGTTCGCGCGCCAATACGGCACGTTTGAAACCCTAAATCGCGTAGCCATTGTACCTTCTCAGCGCTGCGCGTGTCACACCGTGTCGACGCATGAAGAACAGGAGCTGAGCCTATTGTGCGCAGGGTTACGCGGCGCATGGCGAGCGTTGCCATATCTTGAATAAGCACGGCATCAACGTCAGCTTCGGCCAATTCGTTCAGCAAGCTTTGTGTGCTACTTAATTCTTGTTCGTAAATAATGGTGTTGACGGTAACATAAACTTTAGCACCGTACTGATGGGCATAGGCTGCAAGCTGGCGTATATCGTCGATTGAGTTGCCAGCTGCCGCTCTCGCGCCCATACGATCGGCACCAATATACACAGCGTCGGCACCGTGATCGATAGCCGCACGGCCGCATTCGAGGTTCTTTGCAGGGGCAAGTAATTCTAATGTTCGCATGAAAAATAGGGGCGATTACTCAATTTCGTCAATGTTATATGGCGTTTCTTGATAAACGTAATAGTTGATCCAGTTGCAGAAAAAAACAGGTTTGCGTGCGAACGCCATGATACAACAGGGCCTTTCGTTGGGTCGTCATCACGATAATAATGAAGCGGTTTGGCAATATCTTGACGTTTACCAAAGTCGCGCTTATATTCGTTATCGAGGGTATCGGGCGCATATTCGAGATGCCCCGTTATGAAAAATTCGCGACCGCCACGCGCCATAATCATACTAACTCCACTTTCAGCTGATTCGGCAATTACTTGCAAAGCAGGTTCCTTTTTCAATATCTGAGCGTCGCACTTCAGTATGTCGGCTATGGGGCATCATGAACGAATCGTCAAAGCCTCTGAAAATAGGGAGGTCAGGAATAAGCGGATATTGGCGGAAGATGCCAAACTTTTTTTCTCGCTCAATGTGTGCTTAGAATATTATAAAAATGATATAATCCCGCCTGTGCTGCCCAACAAATATACAGCGTTGACGTAACATGCGTGCGAGCCCAATTGAAATATCGTCTTGATTTCTTCCCAATATTCAACATCTTCAAAGGGGCAGTAACTCAATGGGAGCACCCTGTAACTATCATGCCGTCCCACTTCTGAAGACTAAGCTCTTTAAAGCTTTTGTAAAAAACATTTGCATATGTTCTACTGGGGTGTTTTTGGTGTATGGCTCTTCAATCGCATAAAATTGATTTCGATTTGAAGAGGTGTATTCGATAACAATCTTACCAAATCGGTCTCGGTTGTTATCTTTAAAAGGCATTAAATTCAGAACTACTATCTGCAGCGGACGTACCATTTGGGTATGCGCCCTCGTCTCGTTCATGACGAAGATATTTTTCTTTTTTTCAGCAGTTCTATTGCTGGAAGTTGATCGGGTAAGCGTAAAGGCATCTCTTACTTTAGGGTTTATATAGGCAAAGTTACGAAATATGTATATAAACACAAATAAGGATGCAGAAACCTTTCTGCATCCTTATCTATGAGAAACCTCTGATTTTACTTCATCAGAAGCTTTATATCTGTATGTAAAAACAGGCTAATTGGAATTTACCAAAGCTGTAAACGTTCCTCCTCTGGAATATACATCTTGTCGCCTTTCTTCACACCGAAAGGCCTCATAGAAGGCTTCGATATGAGGCAGAGCGCCATCAACACGCCATCTGCCCAACGCATGTGGGTCACGTTTTACGCGGTTACGAATCTCCTTTTCAGTGATATTCTGTCCCCAAACGCCTGCATACGCAATAAAGAAACGCTGTTCGGGCGTGAAGCCATCTTTTGACAGCGAGTGGCTTAACTGCCATATAGTTCTTTAGAGCATTGAATGCAACCTGAAGGCCTCCGTGGTCAGCGAGATTCTCTCCCAACGTAAAGCGACCATTACAATGTAGACCAGGTAATACCTCAATAGCGTCAAAGAAGTCGGCATATTGGTTTGCGCGCTTATCAAAACCCGCTGCATCTGACGCCGTCCACCAATCATGGAGATTGCCTTCTGCATCATACTGGCGGCCTTGGTCGTCAAAAACCATGAGTCATTTCCTGTGACTAATAACTACGCCTATTGCGCCATAGTTGAAGGCTGCATCGGCTTTCGGGTCGAAGAATGGGCGCTGAAGGATACCTGCTGGGAAGCAAATCTCGTTAGTTGTAGGGGTTATAATATGCGTTGACTGTTTGAGGAGTCATGTACCATTCTTCTCTATCAACGGGCTTTTCCTGCCTTTTCTTCAATCATCTTCTTTAAAGCAAAGCGACGTGTATTAAGCACGTTCTCATAGAAACTCTTTGCTGGATCAATGGTCAGATTGCTGTAGTCGGTCCACTTTTCTGGGTAACCAATCTTCACATAAAACTTATCAAGCTTCTTGTGTGCGTTGGCTTTTGTCGAGTCGCTCATCCATGTCTGCGCGTCAATACGTTGCGCAAGACTTACCTGTAGGTTGCGAACAAGTTCCTCCATCATCTTTTTGCTTGAAGCAGGAAAGAAGCGTTCGCAGTACATTTTTTGCCTAAAAGCTTCGCCCATTGCTTTCTCAACCTGTGTGGTTGCACGCTTCCAAAGAGGATAGTCGGCTTTTGCGACCACTCATTGTTTTGCCAAAGAAGTCGAAATTTGCTCTCACGTATTTCACTACTTAAATAAGAAGCTGAATGCATGATTACGTCCCATTCCATGATGGCTTTTAATTCGTCAGCGGTGAGCATTGACGACAGACGGTCATAGCCTGCAAAGAAGGCAGGCTGGCAAACATTGATGTCTTGATATATGCTGGCTTCACCCTGCGCACCAGTTAAGGCTACAAGCGGGAATGTTGGGATAGTTTTCTTCAAACTGTTTCAACGTCATCTTGTTGTAATTAGCCTGTGGATCGCGAAGCTCTGTGTTGCTTTTCGATACCAAAGCCAACATAGTTTCGAAGCGGAAAACAGCATTAGCCTTTGCTTCTGCTTGCGATTCGCTGAAACCATATAAGCGGAACATACGAACGAGATGCTTCTGATAAGCTCTCACGTATCGCTGCTGTCGCCTTGTCGTTATTGATGTACCAGTCTTTCTGACCAAGCGTAAGGCCACCTTGCGATAGCGTTAAAATATTCATCGTTACGTTCTTTTCGTCAGCTCCAAAGTACGTTCCGAAAGGTACACCATAGCCAAAAATCGGCATACTTTAGCTGCAAAGCACGAAGCGCATCAATACTATTTGCAGCTTCCATTTCGTCTAAAATGGGCTTAACTGGCGCCAATCCCTCACGGTCACGACGAACAGAATCGGTTGCGAGTTTATAGAAATCGCTCAGCTTTCGCTCTGTTGTTCCTGCTTTATACTTCTTTTTTGACAATGTGGTAAGGATAGAATTAACCTGCTTATTCACATTTTCTTGCAACATGTCAAAGCTGCCATAACGACTGTATGCTGCAGGAAGCGGATGGCTTTTCTGCCAACCACCTGTTGCGAATTGATAAAAACTATCAACCGGTTTAACCGATCTGTCAAGATTTGACAGGTCAAGACCCGACTGGTTCTGTGCGCTAACGCCTATCACTGGGGCAGTAACGAACATCAACATCGGTAGAAAATTCTTCATGTTCATGATATGGTTGTTTTAAAATGATGATTAAATTTTACGTATCTAATTTAGCTAAGGGCTTCCAATGCTTCCGAAAGCTCCATCCATTGGTTATTTTCACGATCTAGCGCTGCCTGCGTAGCGGTGTACTCATTCACCAATTCCATGTTAGAAGCATTATTAGGATCCATCAACAAATCGTCGAGTTCCTTAATTCGCGCTTCCAACGACGCAATCTTTTTCTCGGCTTCTTCTACGGCTCTTTGTGCCTTACGTATTTTCTTTTGTTGCTCTTTATGCTCTTGATAAGATAGTTTACTGCCTGTATTTTCATCAGAAACTGTTTGCTTTTGGCACTGTAACTGTAGGCTGTTGAGCCACAACAGAAGAAGCAGAATCGCTTGTCTGACCTTCACCTAACGCCTCATGAATGCTCTCTGCATGATGTGCACGAAGATAGTCGTAAATGCCACCGAGATGCTCGCGCACCCTACCCTCGCCGAATTCGTATACTTTTGACACCAGTCCATCGAGGAAATCACGGTCGTGACTCACAATAATAGCTGTACCATCAAAGGCTTTTAATAGCCTCTTTTAGCACGTCTTTCGATGGCATATCAAGGTGATTCGTTGGCTCATCAAGGATAAGAAGGTTCACGGGTTCGAGCAAAAGACGAATCATTGCCAACCCTACTGCGTTCACCACCTGAAAGTACCTTTAACGCGCTTTTCAGACACTTCACCACCAAACATAAACGCACCCAAAAGATCGTTTATCCTTAAACGCATTTTCGCCTGTGGCAACTTGATCAATCGTATCGTAAATAGTAAGACTCTCATCTAACAATTGTGCCTGATTCTGTGCAAAATAACCAATCTGCACATTGTGCCCAATCTTCAGATTTCCACTAAATGGAATCTCACCCATAATACACTTCACGAGCGTTGATTTACCCTCACCGTTCTTACCCACAAAGGCTACTTTCTCGCCGCGTTTGATAGTAAGGTTTACATGTTCAAACACCGTTTTAGGCTCATAATCCTTACGAACATCATCGCAAATAACAGGATAGTCGCCCGAACGCAGGCAAGGGGGAAACTTAAGATGCATAGTTCGGTTGTCGACCTCGTCAACTTCTATCGGCTTTATTTTCTCCAACTGCCTAAGACGCTGCTGCACCTGTATAGCCTTTGTAGCCTGATAACGGAACCCTATCCACAAAAAGCCTTGATATCAGCTATCTCTTTTTTGCTGATTCTCATAAGCGCGAAGCTGTTGCTCACGGCGCTCTTTCCGAAGCTCAAGATATTCATTATACTTCACCCTTATAGTCTTCAATATGACCACAAGTAATCCTCAAGCGTTCGGTTTGTTATATTATTAATGAACGCGCGATCGTGACTAACCAGCACAACTGCGCTGCTACTGGTCTGTATAAACTGTTCTAACCACTGTATACTTTCAATATCAAGGTGGTTCGTTGGCTCATCAAGGAGCAACACATCAGGCTTTTGTAACAGAATTTTTGCAAGCTCAATACGCATACGCCAGCCGCCCGAGAACTCGCGTGTAGGGCGATCAAAGTCGGTGCGTTCGAAAGCCGAGACCCGTTAATGTGCGCTCCATCGACGCTCTCATAATTATCGCCTCCCATCATCATAAAGCGGTCAGTGGGCCTGCGTAAAGCGGTCAATAAGCTCTAAATAATCGGCACTTTCATAGTCGGTTCGCTGCGACATTTCCTCCTGCATACGGTCAAGTCGAGCCTTCATTTTGGTGTGACTCACGAAAGCTTTGCGCGTTTCCTCGCGCACAGTAGTATCGTCCGGACAGTTTCATGACCTGCGGAAGGTATCCATTGTAGCCCCACCGGGCACATTTACAGCTCCAGAAGTGGGGCGCGCAGCTCACACTAGTATTTTTAAGCATCGTAGATTTTCCAGCACCGTTCTTTCCTACTAACGCAATGCGATCGTGGTCATTAACCACAAAACTAACGCTTTCGAAGAGCGGGCGCACGCCAAAATTCTACCGTCAAACTTTTCTACAGAAATCATTCTTTCCTTAGATATGTCTATGCGTGCAAAGTTAATAAAAAATATCGGGCTGGCTAACTACTGTTTTCAAGAAGCAATGGCGATGCCACGCATAAACAAAAATCCACTCCTTTCGTGTTGAAAGGAATGGACAATATTTGTAGTTTCAAAGCCTCCCACATGAGGAGAAACAAGGGCTTGCGCCCTATTGTCTCTAAACAATTTACTTAACCTTGTCTACAATAGCCTTGAATGCTTCAGGATTGTTAACAGCGAGGTCAGCAAGAACCTTACGGTTGATTTCGATGCCTGCTTTGTGCAGAGCACCCATAAGCTGGCTGTAGCTCATATCCTGCAAACGTGCAGCTGCGTTGATACGCTGTATCCAGAGTGCACGGAAAGTACGTTTCTTGTTACGACGGTCACGGTAAGCATAGGTCAAACCTTTCTCATATGTATTTTTGCTACCGTCCACATTCTTGCGAGCGCCATAGTAGCCCTTGGTGAGCTTCAGAAGGCGGGTTCTTTTGGCTTTTGATGCGACGTGATTTACTGATCTTGGCATAATTTTTCTTCTTTAAACGTCTCGACTAAAAAGTTAAAAAGATACGATTAGCGCAGACAAAGCAAGTCGCGAACCTGTTTTCACGTTTGTCCTATCAACCAATGTCTGATGAACAAGGTTTCTCTTTCTGCTTCTGGTCTTCTTAGTCAGAATGTGACTGTGATAAGCGCGATGACGCTTGATCTTACCTGTACCGGTGAATTTAAATCTCTTCTTTAGCACCGGAGTTTGTCTTTACTTTTGGCATTTTTCTTATTATTTTATAAATTGATCTTACAGGTGGCAACGCATATACCAGGCGTTACGCACCTCTTTTTCTTATTCTTCGCTGTCAGCCTTTCAGTTTCAACAGTGCCTCAGCACCTTTTGCATTGTTAAGCAAACCTTTCTTCTCAGCCTCTTCTGCAGCGCGTTCTTTATTATTCTCGCGTGCGGCAGCTTCTGCTGCTAAGCGAGTCACGCTTCTGCTGGCTCTGCTTAGCAACACCAGCCTTTTTAGGAGCAAGGAACAGGAACATCTTCTTTTCCCTCAAGCTTAGGTAGCTGTTCAACCTTTGCAAATTCTTCCAAATCGTTTGCAAAACGCAGCAACAATATCTTCGCCTTGCTCTTTAAACAATATGGAACGACCGCGGAAAAAACACATATGCGCGCACTTTATTGCCTTCCTCAAGGAATTCTTTTTGCGTGCTTCAGTTTGAACTGATAGTCGTGTGCATCTGTCTGAGGGCCGAAACGAATTTCCTTAACTTCAACCTTCACCTGCTTCTGCTTCATTTCCTTTTGGCGCTTTTTCTGCTGGTAAAGGAACTTACTATAGTCGATGATCTCGGCAAACGGGCGGCTGTGCATTAGGAGAAATCTCCACAAGGTCAACGCCTTGTTGACGAGCCAGATCTAAAGCCTGGCGTGTAGGCATCACATCAGAGCCATCGTCACTACCACTCGAACTTCCCTGGCATGGATTTGACCATTCACCCGGTACTGAGTCTTCATATTGTCTTTCTTCATCCAACTATTTTAAGTATCTATTTTATTTACATATCGGCACAACGATGCCATATACAGCGTGCAAAAATTACAAAAAAACTATTGAACAGGCAAAAAGCTTTTAGCTTGTTTTTTTGCACATAATTGATAATCTCTTCCTTGCGTCTATCAAGCTATTGTCTCAACTTCTTGTATGAACAACACTACTATTATATCATTCTGAAACCATAAAACACCCTTGCTATTCACCGCCTTTTGCTATTAACGAGTTATGGCTCAGCGTTTACTGCCTCAACCACTTTTCGATTACAATATATGGGGTGGGTATGGCGGTCGTAGTACACGTTATACGGCGGTCGTCACACATTGTACCACGACCGACATACAACACGTACGACGGCCGCCGCACAACCACCATTTGCATGAAAAGCACTCTTCCACAACGCTGCAATACACCGTACATCATATAGAAATATACAATGAAAAATAACAGTACGGGCTACCCACAACCTTTTTAAAGAAATTAACCCTATCAAAAAAGAACAAGTTACAAAAACACGAAAAGAACAGGTTACAAACATACCAAGCAAGAAGCACAAAAAACAGAAGAACAGATTACAGAGACGAAAAACGACTCTGTATCATATTTTTTTGATACAGAGCCGTAATAATAATATATCTCGCAATTAACCTTTAAACAAAGGCGTTATGCGTACAATTAATTCTTGTTATCAACAGCCTTAAGCTGGTCAGCAACCTCATCGATAATGCGCTGCGCAAACGCTTCCATCTTCATGAAGCCTCGCTCACCACCACCCTGCTGACGCATTGAAACGAGTCCATCTGCTGCCTCTTTTCTCGCCTACAATAATCATATAAGGAACACGCTTAAGCTCGTTATCACGAATCTTGCGGCCCACTTTCTCGTTACGATCATCGATATAAGCACGAATGTCCTTTGAGTCAAGGTAGCGTTTTTACTTCTTCAGCATAGTCGTTATACTTCTCAGAAATAGGCAGAATAGCAACCTGATCAGGTGTTAGCCACAATGGAAATGACCTGCCGTATGCTCAATAAGCACAGCCGTAAAGCGCTCAAGCGAACCAAATGGCGCACGGTGAATCATCACAGGAACCTGTTTTGAGTTATCCTCTGCAGTGTATTCCAAACGGAAACGCTGTGGAAGGTTATAGTCAATCTGTATAGTTCCCAACTGCCAACGGCGGCCAATGGCGTCCTTTACCATAAAGTCGAGCTTAGGGACCGTAGAATGCAGCTTCACCAATTTCTTCGTGAGCGTTGAGTCCTTTCTCTTTTGCAGGCCTCGCGAATAGCATTCTCACTCTCTTCCCAAATTTCATCAGAGCCAATATATTTCTCTGTATCCTTCGGGTCGCGCAATGATATCTGAGCCTCGTAATCGGTAAAACCAAAGATTGAGAACACCTTTTGGATAATATCAATTACCGATTCAAATTCAGCCTTTACCTGATCAGAGCGTACGAAAAATGTGCGAATCGTCCTGAGTAAATGTACGTACACGGGTCAAGCTATGGAGCTCACCGCTCTTCTCATAGCGAAAAACGGTTCCGAAATTCAGCTATACTGAAGTGGGAGGTCTTTGTAAGAACGGGGTTTACGTGCATACACTTCGCAGTGGTGAGGACAGTTCATTGGCCTCAACATATAAACCTCATCTTCCTCTGGTGTTTCAATAGGCTGGAAGGCGTCCTTACCATAATGTGCCCAGTGTCCAGAAGTAATGTAAAGGTTTTTAGAACCAATTCCTGGAGTAATTACTTCCTGATAGTTGTATGGTTTCAGCACACGGCGCAGCAATTCCTGCAAGCGTAGACGAAGCTGTGTGCCCTTAGGCAACCAGATTGGCAGACCTTTTTCCAACGCGGTCTGAGAACATAAACAGTTCCATTTCTTTTTCCAATCTTGCGGTGATCACGCTTTTTAGCTTCTTCGAGCATAACGAGATATTCGTCCAACATCTTCTTTTTCGGGAACGAAATACCATAAATTCGTGTCATTTGCTCGCGCTTAGCGTCTCCGCGCCAGAACGCACCGGCAACGCTTGTTATCTTAACAGCCTTAATGGCTCCTGTGTTAACGAGGTGTGGACCGCGGCAAAGGTCGGTAAAAATTGCCTTGTGTATAAGTACTGATTGTGCCATCTTCAAGATCTTCTGCAATGTGTTCCACCTTGTATTGCTGTCCATCAGCTTCAAATTCTTTTGATGGCATCAGCTTTTGAAACTTCTTTTGCGGACTACGGGCTCGCTCTTTTTGCAAGCTCCTTCATTTTTCTTCTATCTTCGGAAAGTCATTTTCCGAGATCACTTGGCCCTCTGCAGGCATTACATCATAGAAGAAACCGTTCTCTATTGCTGGACCAAAGCCAAACTGAATACCCGGATAAAGTTCCTGAAGCGCTTCAGCAAGCAGGTGCGCAGACGTATGCCAGAAGGTGTGTTTTCCTCATCATCATCAAACTTATAAAGCTGAATGGTGGCATCTTCCATAATAGGGCGGTTCAATTCTTGGGTTTTCTCCATTAACCCCTGCAAGATACAACGTCACGGGCGAGAGCCGGAGACAGACTCTCAGCAACTTGAAAACCAGTTACGCCCTGTTCATACTCACGAACAGATCCGTCTGGGAATGTGATTTTAACCATATTACAAATTAGTTTGTTTAAATCGCGACAAAAAGTAATATTATTTTTTTGGACGACCCAAGAAATGCTTTTGAAAAAGGGGCTATTTTTACTTACTAACGGTCTTTTCCATTAGATAGTTTCTTGCTCAAAGCGTAAGCATCGTAGAGGCCTCACTCGCCTGCGCGACTGAAATCGCGAAGTGCTTCTTTCTCTTGTCCTACATAATAGTGGGCCAATCCGCGGTTATAGTAGGCCTGAGCCAAACGCGAATCAAGCTTGATAGCACGTGTATAATCGTCAATTGCTCGCGAAAAATTCTTCTGAGATGCGAATAAATTACCTCTATTATAATAAATATAGGCATTCTTTGGCGCCTTTTGCAGAGCCACAGCAAAGTCTCCTTCTACCTGCGAAAGCTTCATATTAACATTCTGTCCTTTCGAAGCCTCATAGTCGTTTAACATTTGCTGGCACACCGCACGCCCCCAACGTCCCATTGCCGACGTCGAATCGAGAGCCACAAAATCATCAAAAATCAGAAATAGCATCGCTATAATTCTGTGCTTCTGCATACGCAACACCGCGCTGCAACAGTAACGAAGCACGAACTTTTGCGTCTTTTTCCTCCTGAATTCCTGCCGTCAGAGCATCAATCAGCTGGAACACTTGTTTCGACTGTACATCAGTAAGACCTTTTCGCTGTTGATTACACGTCAGATAAAAGCTTACGCAAAGGTGCTTTCTTCGCATTGAAAATGCTCCAACTCTGAGTCAAAAAGCCTCATCGCCTTCCACGCCATTTGTATAAGTAAAATAAGAAAGCTGATACATCGGCAAGAACGCCATCTCCACATCACGATTCTGTACTGCACCACGATATGTACCCTTATACTCATGTTCTACCGTCGGACGGTCCTCTACAACAAGGTCATTATATTTGTTCAAATCAATTTCAGAGCGCTTTTCTTACTTCGCGCAACTTCTTCTGACTCCAGCGTTGTTGTATACCGATATGCTTTGTCCATCTGCGCCTTAAAGATACGGAACTCGTCCATTTCTGCCTGATTGGTCATGCCCAATCTTCGATAACAGCGCGCTCTATTAGAAAGGCCTGCCCAGAAATTAGGAAATTGATTAATCACCATCGTGTAATCACGAATAGCCTCGCAGATTACCGATGCGCCTCGTTCAGCAAATGCACGGTTATAAATAGCCATAAAATTCTGCGGTTCCATCTTCACAACGAAGTCGAAATCAGCTACAGCACGGTTATCGTCGCCAAGCTGAACGCGAAGTAATCCACGGTTATAGTGTGCAAGAAAAATTCTGTGGATCGAGGTCAATAGCGAGGTCATAGTCGGCCATTGCCCTCTAAGGTTATTCAAATTCAATCGTGCAAGGGCACGGTTTACGTAGTTTTTCACCACCTTTTGGCCGCAAATGGATAACGCGAGTTAAGCAAGAATCGGCCGTTCGCCATTGCTTACGATTCAATGCAATATATGAGCGAGTAGTCCACGCATCGCCGTTATAAGGGGGTCAATATCCAAACTTTTCGTCAAACAATAATCGGCTTGTGTGGTGTCTTTTTCTCAAGATAAAATCTCAGCTTTGAGCGAATAGGCATTCGCAGTCTTCGACCAACGCTTGATAATGGTATCGGCATCGAGCAGCGCTTGGTCGTAATCCTTCATATTCAACCGACATATTGCTCTATTCATCCAGAAGCTTGGCACCGTCGAATTTAGCTTAATGGCACGTGTATAATCGGCTATTGCGTCAGCATATTTGTCCTGACGAATACGCGAAATTGCTCTAAGGTCGAATATTTGCTCGATATAAGGGTTCAGTTCGATAGCGCGCGACGCATCTGTTTCTGCACCAACATAATCGTCTAATGAGAATTTAGCCACTGCTCTATCAGTACCAAGGGAGCCATAAATAGGGCTTTAAAAGCCAGCACCTTGTTAAAAGTATTGAATAGAAAAGCACATAGTCTTCGTAGTGTAATGCAACCTCACCGCTCGTAATTAAACGGTCTACATTATACTGCGCATTGGCCTTAACAAAAGCTATTAAGGCAATCAACATGACAACTATCTTGCGTTTCATTGCTCTTGGTATTCTTAATCCTGAACTTCCTTCTGTTCTTACAGTAGCCTTTGTTCTGTTTTTAAACGAGAAATAATCCCACCCTATGCAAGATTATTTCCGCTTTTATTCAAGATTTCGTTCTTCTTTCTACAGGACCTCTTTCTACTTGATAATTGGCTTCGGTACGGTAACCTGCGCGGAACTTTCCTTGCGTCATCGCCTTGAGTTTATTACGAATCATCTGTTTGCGGAAAGGAGAAAGGTGATCAACATACATCTTTCCCTCGAGATGATCAAACTCATGTTGCATCACTCTTGCAGCGTAACCTTCTACCCATTCATCATGGGGTTGCAGGTTCTCATCGAGGTAAGTGACGCGTACTCGCGTAGGACGCACCACCTCTTCACTTAATCCCGGTACAGAAAGACAGCCTTCTTCCATTGCTACTTTCCTGATTTAGCGTCTACTTCCTGAACATGTGCATTAATAAGTACGCGGCGATAGCCTGCATATTCTGGAAATTCGTCTTTCAGAATATCTAAGTCTATCACTACCACACGGATAGATTTTGCTTTATCTGTGGAGCCGCAAGCCCAACGCCCGAAGAGGCTGCAAGCGTCTCAAACATATCAGAAATAAGTTCTGTCAAGCCCGGATAGTCGGTAGGAATATCCTGTGCAACCTTTCGCAAAAACGGGCTGACCGTAAGTATAAATAGGTAATATCATTTTATTGAATTCATGTAATCCTGAAGGATTATCGTAGCACTCACCTCGTCTACCAATCCTTTATTCTCTCGTCTTGTTTTCTTTTTACGCCCCTTCTAATATGGCTCGATGGGCCAAAACAGAAGTAAAACGTTCATCGTAGTATTCTATCGGAACCTCAGGACAAGCTTTTCGCCAACGGTTGACGAAATTTTCAACCCGCACTAAGTTCTCTGAGGGCTGTCCATTAGGCTGAGTAGGCTTACATAACAATTCGTTCGACCCCTCTCGCACAACATAGGCTGAGAGAAAGTCGAACAAATCTTTGGTTTCTATCGTTGACAGACCACCAGCAATAATCTGTAAAGGGTCAGTTACAGCCAACCCTGTACGCTTCTTGCCATAGTCAATGGATAAAATTCTTCCCAAATTGGTCTATCGAAATTAGTTTTTAAACAGCAACCAAGCGTCGCCAGTTTTATTAAATTTCGACCCTCTGATTGCGTTACGGCTCTGTACAGCAGCACCCTTATCAGCATAAGTACCACAGATTACGCGATACATGTTCACCTTTGCATTGTATACAACCTGTGCGTCATAACCAGCTTGCTTCAGCGTGCTCTGAAAACCGAGCGCATTAGTCTTCAAGCCAAACGAACCCACAACAACGCTATAAGGAGTAATCCTGAGCCATCGATCAGCGTTACACTCTCTTGACGTACAGGAGTATCGTCAGCCTTAACTACTGTCGACTGGTCAGCGGGCTTTACAACTAAAGGTGTAACAGATGCGGTTTGGCCAACAGCAGGCTGTGTTGCTTTGTGCTGTTTGAGCCTGAGCCTCCTGTGCTTGTGCTTTCTCATACATCTTTTTGTACGCACTCTCTTGTGATTTACAACTTGTAAAAGCAAATGTTATACAGAGGGCTGCGCCCATAACCATATATTTTTCTCATCACTAATAAATTATTAAGATATTAATATTTCAACGTTAAAAAGGCAGTATTCCTTATGTGGGCGAAATTACAAAGAATTCCACAAAAATAATAATCGCGAGCGCATAAAGTTTGTTAAATCATTTAAAGACTACAGTTTTAACAAAAATATATATGAAATTGCTATATATTCATACCTTTATCGTTATATTTGCAGCACTGAAAGATATTTTTAAACAGAAAGGAATTATTATGAAGACTTTAGGTTATCTTGGCGCTTTTGTATGTGGCGCTCTTACTGGTGCATCACTCGGACTTCTTCTTGCACCTGAAAATGGTAAAAGATACACGTAACAAAAATTGCATCGGCTGTTGACGATTTTTGCAAGAAACACGATATTAAGTTGAACCGTCGTGATGCAGAAGACTTTGTTGAAAAACATTAAAGACGCAGTAGATAACGAAATGGCCTAACAGCCTTTCAGTTTGAAAACTGCTTTCAACACACACTAATTATACCAGTTCTACACCCTTCACGCTTTGCGCCTACGAAGGTGTAGAGCTGGTATTTGCTATAGCAGCTCGGCCCTACGTGGCATATTTATTTACATAAAGAGATTATAATGTTCTCAAACGACCAAAATATAGAGACCATAAGCCAACTGGTTGAAACCGTAAAACATTATGTTGGCCTGCAAAAAGAGTATATTAAGCTCGACTTTGTAGCAAAAGCGGTGCGCATTATGACCGCAATCGCCATAACTGCCGTATTGGGTTTTCTACTGGTTCTGATGCTTATCTACCTCAGTTTCGCTGCTGCTTTTGCCCTTGCACCTGTAATGGGCCATGTGGCTGCATTTGCAACTATCGCGGGCCTTTATTTTATCGTGCTCTATTGTTTCTTATTTTCAGAAAACAATGGATTGAACGCCCCCTCGTTAAGTTCTTAGCCTCGTTGCTACTCGAGTAGAAAATACCGTTCAAGCAACAGGATTTATAGCAAGAAAACGTACAAAGATGAACGAAAATTTTTCACAAACACCTTATAGTTCCATTCAGGAGATTCAGTCGCGCAAGGCTCTTTTGCGTAAAGAAATTCAGCAAGACAGTCTTAAAATAGAAAAATCAGTGGCGATCACTGTTTCAGAAACCTGTAGCCTTAAAAGCTAATGCTACGCCTGCACAGCGTATCGCCAGCATTTTAAGCACGGGCACAGGCGTTCTCGACGCTTTCTTATTAGGGTGGAAACTTTACCGCAAATTTAAGTAATAAATATTGTTCGGGCCGCTGTTTATTGCAGCCAAGTCCCTACACTATGGGCTACACGCAGGCCCATTACGCTGTAACGCTTAGGGCGTTTTCAACCAAATGCGTAATCTTTTAGCACGTACGGCTCCCCTTTCGGCGGCCGTCGTCAGCGCGTATGGCGGTCGTGGTACAACGGGTACTACAACCGCCATACACATTGTATCACGGCCGTCGCACTTTGACCTTTTCAGCACAAACAAGTTGCCGTAAATCCAGCAAGAGCTAAGAAAACTATCGTAATCCCATTGATTATCAACAATAAAGTTGCAACCTTGCAGCTACAACTTCTTTTATACACAGGCTTTTTATATGGAATAAAAAGCCTTTAAATCTTTTTCGTTTACTCTTTTAAAAACGCTATCTCTTGGCCGTCATAGGCAAACTCTCGAAACCCTGTGGCAAACGCAGGTTGGCTTCATCATGCAGTCCTATTTCATGCGTAAGATGCGTAAAAATAAGTATGTTCAGCCCCCACTCTACGCGCAAAAATCAATAGCCTCATCTATCAGCATATGACTGTGATGCGGCTTTTCCCATCGCAAGGCATTGACAACAAGTATCTTTACTCCCTACAAGAAACGATATTTCTTCTTCGTTAATCGTTTTCATGTCCGTGATATAAGCCAAGTCTCCAATACGGTAACCGAGAATGGGAAGTTGCCCATGCTTAACCTCGATAGGCATAATTTCGATGTCGCCTCATCGTCAGAAGCTCGTGCTTTTTAGGGTAAACAGGTTGAAGGTTGGCACGCCCGGGTACAGCTTTTTCCGTAAAACAGTAAGGAAAATTATGTCGCACTGACGACACCGTATCTTCGTTTCCATATAAATTTATGTCGCCAAACGTTCCGCAAAAAGGGCGCAAATCGTCCAATCCACCAACATGATCGTAATGCTTATGGGTAAGCAGCACTGCATCAATCTTTCTAAACTCCAATGGCATCAGCTGCATACGAATATCTGGTCCGCAGTCAATCAACACGCGTGTGCTACGCGTTTCAACCATCGCTGCTGTACGATAGCGAAAAAGTCGCGCGGGGCTATTGCTGGTAGCAAACCTTACATTTACAACCAATGACAGGCACGCCATTGGAGGTGCCTGTACCTAAAAAACGAAACTTCATTTTTGTCATATCACGTTAACCTCTGGCTGTATATCAAGGCCAAACGTTGCCTTAACATCGTGTTGTATAGCTTGCATCAGGTTAACAATATCCTGTCCTGTAGCACCGCCCTCGTTGATAAGCACCAACGCTTGTTTGCTATGCACACCAGCTCTACCCAACGATTTACCTTTCCAGCCGCAACGTTCAATAAGCCAACCTGCTGGAATTTTATAGCGAAGAGCACGCGAAGTATCCGCTTGCTTACCGAATTACCTTCGGCATCAACCATAAAATAGCGTAAATCGGGCGTGTTTTCCTTTAATTTTCTGAAAGTATCCTCGTCAATTATCGGGTTCATGAAGAACGAGCCAGCGTTACCTGTCACTGCAGGATCGGGCAATTTTTCTTGACGAATTTCAATAATCGTCTCGCGAAGTTGCTGTGCGGTAAGGTGCGCTACATCAATTTGTATCTCTTCAAGCTTGCTACGAATATTGCCATAATCAAGTTTAGGCACGAAGTTATGCGAAAGACGATAGGTTACATACGTAATCAAATAGCGGTTTTTCCACTCGTTTTTAAATCTACTTTGACGGTAACTGTAATGACAGTCTGCCGTCTTCAACTTAACAACACGACCAGAAACCAATTCCACAGCTTCTATTTCGACGATGAAATCTTTTTATTTCGCACCGTAAGCGCCTATATTTTGTACGGCCGAAGCACTCACACTGGCCTGGGATTAAGCTCAAATTCTCCATACCGTAATAGCCATGGCGCACCGCGTAATCAACAACATCGTCGAACGTTGTGCCCGCCCAGCACTTCAGATATGGCACATTTGTGCCTGCCTCCACGATCACAGCGATGTCGAATTTGCACTCTGGAGTAATAACCTTTCCGTCAAAAATCGCGCGTTAAAAGCAGGTTACTGCCGCCGCCCATCAACAACATACGTCCCCCGCGGCTTCGTTATTGCGCAGCTCAGATGCCAAAAACCACGGCATCTTTCTCGCTTTCAAAACACAATTAATTCGTCACACTTTTGGTCTATGCCAAACGTGTTGTATTGCAATAACGACTGATTTGGGAATCTTTTCATGAACTTTTGGCAGGCGTCGCTATTCCGTAATTTAACTGATTAAACTTAACCAATTTCCATTGGCCGCCAATCTTACGGAACGACATTTCAATCTCTAGCCGTTGGCAATACCGCGAATAATAAAACAGTTTGCGGTCAGATTGGGTATACTTTTGTCCGTAAATGATGTTGTAAAGTGTGCCACTTGGGATCAATCCTGGCTTGAAATCGGGCCACTGTTGCGGCATCATCACGCCACTAATCTGTGCGAAATCATCGTTTGATCAGGCGCAGTAAACTGCACTTCATGGGCCATACTCTTGATTTGGAAAGCGCTATCGGTGGCAAATTTATTATAAAACTGGAGGAAACTAGCGTTTTGATTCTCACGCATTGGCACGTAATTCATCGATGTAAGCATCCATTTCCCGTCAATTCTATTGAACAAATATTGCTGAACCATGTTCTTATGGAAGAATATTTTTCAATAACCGCGTGGCTAATTGTGGTATCTTTAACCAGCTTCATTTGCTTAGCATTGTCAAAGATAAGCGTATAATAATCCCTGACGCATGAAGAAATGTTCCATCTGCCATTGCTTTTCGGCTATCTTTTTCTCAATCTTGCCATTGCGATACACAGGCAATGGAATACAATGCCTTGCGTTGCAATTTACGATTGGCCGCAAAGTTGAACACAAAATCATCAAATAGCTCATCGGCTGCTTTGGGCATGGGCGTCGCTTCAATCAGATTTTCAGCAGAATCAGCCACAGAAGTGTCACGCATAGCTGAGTCAACCATTGCCGTATCAACAGCACGGGGCTTACGATCTGTACAGCCTGTTGGCACGAAAAACATGACAACCAGAGCAAATAAAACTATAAGTGCAAAACCTTTTCTCATAACATACATATAAACTAAGGCAAAATTACACATTATTTTTATATATAGTTTCTTTTTCATGATAAAATTCGTAACTTTTGCAAGCTACGTAAATAAAGAGATTTTTACAACATGATATTAGACAAAAATAGACGAGCTTCTCAGGGAAATTTCAACACTTTCGGCTAAGAATGCTGATGATGTTGAACAGCTCAGACTAAAAGTATCTAAGCAAAAAGGAGAAATAAACGCCGTAATGGCCGCTTTCCGCGACGTTGCACAAGAGCAGAAAAAGGCTGTCGGCATGAAGATAAACGAGCTTAAAAACCGCTGCCACCGAAAAGATAAATGCGCTACGCGACAGGTAGAAACTACCGAAACAGGCACCGAAAGCATCGATTTAACGCGCACCGCATATCCTATTGGATTGGGCACACGCCACCCATTGACTCTGGTTAAGAACGAAATCGTTGACATTTTCCAACGTATGGGTTTCAAATCTTTTATTCAGGACCAGAGATTGATGACGACCAACACATCTTCACCATGTTGAATTTTTGCCGCTGACCATCCAGCGCGCGACATGCAAGATACTTTCTTTATCTCTCGCAATCAACATGATGCAACCAAGAACGTTCTTTTGCGCTCGCATACCTCAAGCGACGAAGCCCACTACATGGAAACACATGAACCTCCTATTCGTGTGCTGTGTCCAGGGCGCGTTTATCGCAACGAGGCTATCTCAGCACGTGCACATTGCTTCTTCCATCAGGGTTGAAGGCCTTTACGTTGACAAAAAATGTGAGCTTTTACTGACTTAAAGCAAGTGCTTCTCACTTTTGCACGAGAGATGTTCGTGCCGACACAAAGATTCGACTTCGACCCTCATATTTCCCCTTCACAGAGCCCAGTGCGGAGATGGATATCAGCTGTAACATCTGCGGAGGTACAGGCTGTAACTTCTGTAAAACACACTGGTTGGGTTGAGATTTTAGGCTGTGGAATGGTTGACCCTCACGACTTAGAGGCTTGTGGAATTGATTCTAACGTCTACACAGGATATGCTTTTGGTATGGGCGTTGAGCGCATTGCCAATCTAAAAATACAGGGTTAACGACCTGCGTTTATTCTCTGAAAAACGATACTCGTTTCCTTGAAGAGTTCCAAAGCGCTTTCTAAATCGCAAACACATAAGTCCACATGAGCTATAAACATAAGGCATCTGCAACACGAATAAAAAGCGTTACAGATGCTTTTCTTTTACAAAAATCTACTATTTTATAGCAAACACAACCTCCCACACTACATTTTACATTCTTCGTCTACACGCTACCTTTCAGCACATCAAAGGCTTTCCGTTCTAACTTCCTTATTATTTGCTAAACTCTTTACAATACAATCGCAATACTTTTCTGTTATATTCGTCACTGTACGGCGAACGTCATACAACACGTATGGCAAGCGTAGTACAACACGTATGGCGAACGTCGTACAATGTACTACGACCGTCGCACATCAACACAAATATCATAAAAGGCAGAACAAAAGGTAATTTTCGCTTTTCGAAACCTATTTTTCGTTGAAAACAACTTGGCTTTTGACATCGTTTTTTTGTATCTTTGCATATATCTAATATTAGCTAATATGGAGAAACCCGTTTTCATTGCAGGCCCTTGCGTCATCGAGAACGCCGAACTGCTTGACACCGTTGCACGAGAGCTTATTCGCATCAATAGCAATCTGGGCACTGATATCATCTTTAAAGCATCATTTGATAAGGCCAACCGTACGTCTATACGCTCGTTTCGTGGACCCGGAATTGAACGCGGATTACAAATGCTTGCCGACATTAAAGAACGTTACGGCCTGCGCATTATCACCGATATTCACGAGGCCTGGCAGGCTGAAGCGGCTGGCAATGTGTGTGATGTATTGCAAATTCCCGCCTTTCTCTGTCGCCAAACTGACCCTACTTGTAGCAGCCGCAAAAACGGGTTGTACGGTAAATATCAAAAAGGCCCAATTCCTTTCAGGGCGTGACATGAAATACCCTGTGCAAAAAAAGCGCTGGAAAGTGGCGCCAAAGACGTATGGCTTACAGAGCGTGGAAACAGTTTCGGATATAACAATTTGGTGGTCGATTTCCGCAATATTGTTGATATGAAAGAGATAACTCCTACGGTTATTATGGACTGCACGCATAGCGTTCAGCGCCCTTCGGCAGGCGATGGCAAGACTGTAGGCGACCGCAAATTTGTGCCAGCAATGGCCCTTGCTGCCAAGGCATTCGGTGCTTCAGGCTACTTTTTTTCGAGGTGCACCCAGAGCCAGACAACGGTCTTTCGGACGCAGCCAATATGCTCGAACTGCATAAGCTTGAAGGGCTTATCAAACAGTTATTAGCTGACAGCTGTGCGTAACAATAGCCATAACAGGCTTAAGCAGCAAGCCGCACAAACACTTTACGCAACTAAAAAGGACTAAAACACCCCTCGTCTGAATAGTAAAAAGAATAACGTTTCAGCATAAACGTATTTTCGAAGTACGCAACAGACAATATTAAACCTGCAAAATGATGAAATCAGATTCGGAAAAACAGATTGAAAAATTCGCTTAAATATGGCGAGCGTTGCATTCGCGAAGAGGCACAAGCCTTGCTTGATCTCATTCCGCAACTTGACGAAAAACTTTGAGCGTGCCGTTGATTTGATATATCATTGTCGCGGAAAAGTAATTGTCACCGGCGTAGGAAAAAGTGGTAATATTGGTGCTAAAATAGCCGCCACACTGTCGTCAACGGTACCCTGCTTTCTTTATCAATCCGCTTGATGCCTCATCATGGCGACCTCGGCGTGATGACATCTGATGACGTTGTTTTAGCACTGAGCAATAGTGGACACACTGATGAACTGCTGCGTTTTGTGCCGATGTTGCTGCATATGAACGTGCCTATCATTGGTATGAGCCGCAACCCCAACTCGTTATTGGCAAAAATATTCAACCGTACATATCCAAGTGAAGGTTGACCATGAGGCTTGTCCGTTGAACCTTGCGCCCACCTCATCAACCACTGCTGTGCTGGCCATGGGCGATGCACTGGCTGTTGCACTGATGCAAGTGCGCGATTTCCGACCTCGCGACTTCGCACAATTCCACCCTGGAGGCGAATTAGGCAAACGATTGCTGACCACAGCCGAAGATGTTATGCGTACCGACGACCTGCCTATCATCTCACAAGACATGCACTAGGCGAAGCTATTATTGAGGTTTCAAAAGGTAAGCTGGGACTTGGTATATCACTTGACGACGAGGGAAGGGTGATAGGAATATTAACCGACGGCGATATTCGTCGTGCAATGGAGCGTTGGCAAGAGCAGTTTTTTTAACCGCACCGTGAGCGATATCATGACGCGCAACCCGAAAAATAGTTACTCCTCAAACTAAGGTTACTGAAATTCAGCGCGTAATGCACCTTCATAAAATTCACTCGGTATTGGTTTGCAATAAGCAGAATAAGCTGCTCGGTATCGTCGACAGTTACGCATCGTCAATGCTCAATCAGTAAAAACATTAATATTTAGCACCTGTATCAACAGGATAACACTGCGTTAAAACAAATAGGAACTCACAAAAGAATGAGAGAATTTCATCGTTCAAAACGAAAACTTCTTAAAGGCTTTCATGATGGCTGCGATGGTCATCGCCACACTTCAAGGACATGTACAAACAAGCGACACGCTGGTAGTACGTGCGCTTGAGAGCAAAGGCATTCGCTTTTCTCACAACAATTCAGTAACCCTGTTGATGTCGGGACAAGAGAAATTTGACGACCTTTTTAAAAGCGATTGACCAAGCTCGCAGTTCCATTCACATGGAATACTTCAACTTTTCGTAACGATTCCATCAACCGTGAACTGATATCTCACCTTGCGCCAAAGGTTAAAGAAGGTGTTGAGGTGAGGCTCCTGTACGATGCTTTCGGCAATATGTCGAACAACAGCCCTATGCGAAAGAAAGATATTGCTGCTATCAGAGCATTAGGAATTGAGATATACCAGTTTGACCCTCATTCGCTTTCCATTCGTCAATCATGTTTGGTCGCGCGACCATCGTAAGATAGTTGTCATTGACGGATGCGTGGCACTATACGGGCGGCATGAACGTTGCCGACTATTATATTAAAGGTACTGATCAGGTGGGTGAATGGCACGATATGCACTGTCGCATCGAAGGCGATGCGGTAAATGAACTGCAACGTATCTTCCTGCGTATATGGAACAAAACCGCTAAGCAAAATATTCACGGGCCACAATATTACAGAGGTTTGGGCGATATTTCGTATTTTCACGGTCTTAAAACAGATAGTTGCCAGTCGAGAGAGCACCAACAGGTGGGCATTATTAACCGAGAGCTCCATACATCAAACACCATTATTCGCGATTTCTACCTATCTGCCATTAACTCGGCAAAAGATAGCATCAAGATTATCAACCCTTATTTTTACACTAATTGGCCCATTAAAAGGGCGATTAAGAAGGCTGTTAAACGAGGTGTGAAAAGTAGACATTATGCTTTCGGTGAAATGTGACGAACCGATAACGCCCGACTGCGGTTTTTTACAACGCGCATAAGCTCATGAAAAAGGCTGTCATATATGGATGTTTGAACCCGGATTTCACCATACAAAAATCATTATGGTTGACGGACGCTTATGTACAGTAGGCTCGGCTAACCTTGATTCGCGAAGCCTTCGATTCGATTACGAAGAGAATGCAGTGATAATTAATAAGTGTGTTACAGCACAACTGGAACATCTATTCAATTCGCAAAAGGGTGATTCGTTTAAGCTTACTGAAAAAGAAATGGAAAGAATGGCGCACGCCTTGGCAACGATTCCGTGCTTGGTTTGCGCATCTGCTGTCGCCGTGGCTATAAGTATGTGTAAAAAGAAACTTCCAGTAGTATCGAATAAAAATTATCAATATCATGAATAAGCGCCGCCCCATTAATCATGGAACGGCGCTTATTTTATTATCCCTATTCAAGGGAAAAGAAAATACAATTGTTTCTGCAAATATATGTCCCCTATATTATAATAGGTGTAATGTTATCGTGTAACATTACAATTTTTACATTCGAAATATCAACCAAATTATTTACAATAGCATAAATGGTTAAACCAGCAGCAGAGTGGATTTGTAGCTTTCGCGCAATATTTCTACGGTGCGTAATAACCGTGTTTATTGAAATACAAAGATGGTCTGCAATCTCTTTGTTGGTCATTCCCTGCACTAAAAGCCACGATGACATCTTTTCTCACGCTCCGACAATGTTTCCTTATTGTCGGGCTGTTGACTAATCATATTCGATATCTTTACGCTAACATCGTCCTGTCGTGACATCTTTTCCAGACGACGAATTGCAGGAATAAACAATTCCTCCTCAACGTGCGAATGCTGCTCTAACCACTGTTCGCAATTGTAAATATCGTATAAAAGTGGCTGTGAGAAGGTTGTTACGTAAACCGTCAGAGGGCAGATACTTAATAATGATATTCTTTAATTCGCGAAGCTTTTTATCAATTTGACCATGATGTCTCGAATAAGTCTCAATATCATAATTAGAAGAAGCCACTCCGTTTTCAAGACCTTCAACGTATGGGAATACCGTTTTTCCTCATATTGCATATGATTAATTACTGTGTGTGAATACTCATCGTACAGTCGCATAATCAAACGCGCTAAATTATCATTCTCATCGAGTGCTTCAACAAGCTTCTTACGAATATACGGAAGCTTAAAATGAATAAAAATAATCGTGACTGGCTTTAAGATAGTGAAGCATGGTAGAAATAGACAATCGTTCAATATCGTCATATTCGCGATACCCATTTATCGTGAAGTTAACTATAGCAAGAAATGTAAAATAGTCAACTTTATGCTCCTCACAAACCTCTTTTACTGTCTTGTCTCCAAAGCCAAGATTAATACCAAACGACCCAAGGCTTTGTAATATATTATAATTATCTTGTATAATAGATATTAAACTATCAGTAGCTTCATACATTTTGTGGTTCTTCATCCTTGCATCTAATTTGAAATTTCTTTTTGCAAAATAAATAAAAAAAGACGAAAAATACGTATCGTACGGCATAATTTTTATATACGTTACAATTAAAAATACTTATAAATAGTGATATTGCGCTTTACCAATTTTTAGGTATTGTCATTATTATAAATACTATTTAAATTTGCAAACGAAATAGAACGAGGACACAATAACTCCCTCAAAATAAAGAGTGCGGTGATGATTACTACTCTCGTTCGTCACATTAAACAGAACAAATGGGTATTGTATTATACAGCTTCTATGTCACAATTTTACAATGTGAAGATGAGAATGCAACCAGAAATCCGCACTCTTTAACCACTCTGAATAATTTAAACTTATTGTAAATAATGAAGAATCTAACAATAGGCATTCTGTTAGGATTGTGTTTTTATGGCAAGCACTTCTACTGCTTGCGCTCAGGTTAATGCGGGCGATTCGGTAATGAGTCATGCCCGTGGTCACCGTTTTAGTATAGGAGGATATGGCGAAGTGGCTCTCTCAAGGAACTTTTTATAGCGATAATGTTTTCCGTTATTATGAGCCTGCCAAATATAAAAACAAAGGCTCGCATGGCCGATTTTGACCTTCCTCACGTAGTAATCTACATGGGATATGACTTTGGTAAAGGCTGGAGTATGGGGTCAGAGATTGAGTTTGAGCACGGAGGCACAGGCTCTGCATACGAGCTGAGAGTATGAAGAAGGAGGAGAATGGGAAGTAGAAACCGAAAAAGGGAGGTGAGGTTGAATTGGAACAATTCTGGATTCAAAAAGCTTTTGCGTGCGCTTAACCTTCGTATAGGTCATATCGTTGTACCTGTAGGATTGAACAATGCTCATCATGAGCCACTGAATTTCTTTACAGTTTATCGTCCCGAAGGAGAAAAATACGATACTGCCTTCAACTTGGCACCAAACAGGAGTAAGCTTATGGGGACGCTACTCAAAGTTTAAATATGAACTGCAATTCCTCGAAGGTCTTGATGCTATGCAATTTGATCGTGACGGGTGGATTCACAAAGGTTCACACAGTGCTTTCGAATTTGAACCAGCAAGCAAATATGCTGTAGCTGCCCGTATTGACTATTATGCTATGCCCGGTGTAAGAATTGGTATGAGTGGATATTATGGACACTCTATCAATAATACGTTAATGAACGATTCTCGCGAAAAACTCACAGGTGCTGTAAGCATTGGTAGCGTTGACTTTACGTGGAACAGAAACAACTGGATTGTGCGTGGGCAGGCTACTTATGGACATCTTGACAACGCCTATGATGTGAAAATACCCTGTCAGGGTCGTAGCACAAAAGACGAGTCCTTACTCATCATCAGAAGTTGGTAAAAACGCCGTAGCCATAGGTATAGAAGCGGGTTATGATATGTTCTCGCAAATACAAAGTTTACGCGCTGACAAGCAAAAAGATGTATATTTTTGGCCGTTACGACTATTACAATCCTTATATTCGTGATGCCCGTCAGGCCGCTTATACCTATGAAGAAAAGAACGTTTTACACTTCGGTGTAAACTATTACCCACTGCCCCAAATCGTAGTGAAATGTGAATACGGCCACCGTTTTTAAGAAAATATACAACAACGAGCCTTCTTTAAAACATAGGTGTTGCTTATGAAGGTTTCTTCCTTTAATACTTATTTTTAGAAATATAACGTTAAACTTATTAATAAATTGACAATGAAAAAGCTATTCAAGAGTGTTTTTGCTCCTTGCTGCAGCAGGAACAATGACATTAGGTTTCGGAAGTTGTTCGGATAACAACGAAGAATCAGGTAACGGAACTAACACCGCTACGGAAGAAGAGGTATTCCTTGGCAAAGTGCTTAGCAATTATGTAGATGCTACTGTAAACCCCACTTACAAGGAAATGGCGATACATGCCGAAACTCTTTATGCACTAATTAAAGGCGCTTCGCGATGCTGTTGAGCAAGGAAAATGCTACTGAAGCTCAGGTAAAGGCTGCCTGTGACTCATGGAAAAAGGCACGCGCTGCATACGAAAGCAGTGAAGCATTCCTCATGGGAGCAGCCTCTGACTATAATATTGACCCACACATTGATACATGGCCTCTCAACCTATCTTCTCTGCACGCCCTGCTTAAAGGTCCAGGACTTGCACAGTACACAACGGCTGACGATGCTGACAACATCAATAATGCACACGACAATCTGGGTAACAGCCTGTTAGGTTTCCACGCAATTGAGTTTGTAATATTCCGTAATGGTCAACCTCGTGCGGTATCGTCATTCAACAATACTTTCGATGATTATAACGATCGTGAGAATTTTACCGACATCAAACCAATTGACGAGTTGAAGTATGCTGTAGCAGTAGCTGGCGATTTAATGTATTCTACTTACATGATGGAAGTATGCTGGAGTGGCGGAACAGAAGCACACAAGCAAGCTTTAAAAAGAATTAGATTGGACTACTACCATGCCATCAAGTGATAAAACTTATGCTTGGAACATGACGAATGCAGGCAAACCTGGAAGTACTTACACCACTATTAAGGGAGCTATATCTGCTATTATTGCAGGAGATAAAGGCTGTGCAGGTATCTGTGACGAAGTAGGCCAGACAAAGATGGGTAAGCCTTTACGGTTTGGGTACAACACCAGAGAATCAGCAATCTGACCCTAACTATATTGAATCACCTTTCTCTCATAACTCGTTGCACGACTTCTGGCACAATATCCAGAGCATCAACAACACATGGAATGGAAAGTTTGATTTAGAGAACACATCGACGACATTTGCTGAATTCAGCTTTGCAAGCTACTTTAAAAAGTATAATCCTGAGTTGGGTGCAAAAAGTTCAGAATGCCATTAACAAAGCACAAAGAGCTATTAAAGCATGTCCAGAGCCTTTCGTACTGAACTATGACAAGACCCATCCTGAGGTTAAGGCTGCTATTGACGCATGTACAGAGCTTTCTAATATGCTGGGACAGGCTGACGAATATATCCAGCAGAAAAAAAGAAATAATATAACGTCGACTGGTTCTTTTCTTTTTTTAAATAAGAGATGAACAAAAAAACAGAAAAATGAGAAATAATTTTTGCAATGATTCTTGTTGGAGCATTGGCCGTAACTTCGTTTACGGCCTGCTCTGATGATAATATTGAGCCTTCTTCACGTACAAGCTGGCCAAAAGACTCACTCAGTGTGTTCAGCGAGGCCGAATGGTTACCCGGTGGAGAGAAGGGAACTACAAGCAACGAACAAGGCTGTTACTCAAATCCTGTTCCACAAATAGAGGATAATCAGCAGCTCTATACGACGTTTAAGACTGGAGAATTGTTCTTCGAACACGATGCAAACACCCTTGTAAAGCCCTTCTGGGGGCTGGGACCAGCTTACGTTCGTTCTGGTTGCGAATACTGTCATCCCTCTTATGGACATGGGAAAAGGCAGGATAAGTATCGCGCCAACACTATGGGCAACGGATATTTACTTGTAATTTATCACCCAACAGCAGGCACAGATGGAAATGGAAACGCTTATGCTGCGAACAGTTACATTACTGAAGTGACTGGCATGCCACAAACAAAGGCGGTATATCCATTCAAGGCGCCTATTGAAGAAAGCGGTATTCATATTACATGGAAGACAGCAACCGACGAACATGGCAACAAATTCCCCGACGGAGAAAGCTATAATCTGACCTATCCTGACGTGTCAATTGATCGCGATGCTTTCAATACGTCACCCAAACCAGACAATTATGCCGTACGCCTTGAGTCGACAATCGGCATGTATGGTACTGGTTTATTAGATGCTATCAGCCAGGATTCTATGAAAGTACAATACCAACGTGCAGCTCGTCATGCTACCCTTAATCCAGGAATGTGGAATGCTGGTGCCAATGATTGGGCACCTACAGCATAGTATACTTTAGCCGACGGTACCAAACGCATTAAGAAATTTACTTACGCTATGACGCGTGCAGCTCTGCTCGACGGCCCTGGCGCTAATGCTATATGGAACATTACCAATGTGACACGTTCTGACCGTCATTACCTTTACACATCAAAAGCATGGGCTAAAAAGATGAGTGAAGACCAAGATGTAATTAGAGAAATCAAGAGAGACGGTCAATCGGTAACATCTTGGTTGCATCCTTATTATGGAGATGGTACAGAAGCAGGTATCTCACAGATGGTAAACAAGTTGCTCGGACTGAATACAAATACTCCCGCTAACCGCGCAGACTACGAGAATTACATCATGAACAATGCTCCCTGGAACAATCAAGAGGAGATGAGTAATGAGAATTTCTATGCCTTTTCCGTTTGGCACCGTGGACTTGGAGTGCCTCGTGCCCGAAACTTAGATACAGAAGAAGTACAGCGTGGCAAAAAAACTCTTCTATGCAATGGGCTGTACAAACTGTCACCGTCCATCGTGGACTATCAAAGATGACACAGGTTGGCTCGACCCAATATCACGCCAATTCAGCAGCTTAGGCAACGGAATGCCAGAGTATAGCAACACTGTTATTTGGCCTTATACCGACCTTGTTCAGCACAGACTGTTTATGGAGAACGACATTCGCACTGGCTGGTGCCGTACTACACCGCTATGGGGTCGTGGTCTTTCGGTTCAAGAGACAGGTGAAGGCTGTCGTTTACACGACAATCGTGCACGTAATGTGGTTGAAGCTATTATGTGGCATGGCTACAGTACACAAAGCGATGCCTATGCTTCAGCGCAGAAATTCTATCGATTAAGCAAAGCAGATCGCGATGCTGTCGTAGCTTTTTATTAACGCAATTTAAAAATTATCATTTCGATATCCGCCAGACAAAGCATCAGCTTGTCTGGTGGATTTTTATTGTCAACTGTACACTATTTTAATTCAATTTCTAATTTTATGAGAAAGCTTTTACATTTGTTTTTTTGTTATTTTTCGTCTCAATTTTTTTATTTCATGTAATAGCAGCAATGAAGATGAAAAACAACCAAAAATGGTGGTACTTTAACATTAGAGAAGGTTCTCACAAACTGCGTTGACAACATCATTATACCCCTTAATGCCAAGACGGCTTTGTATGCCGACTCAGCCTTTAACAGCATAGATGCCTTACAATATGGACAATACGGGCAAAGCCAAATTGACAAAGCAGCTAATCTTTTTCTCAACATGCGTCTGGCTTATGAGCAAAGCGAGGGATTCTTTCTTGGAGCAAATGCCAATTATACTATTGATTCTGATATCAACAATTGGCCATTAGACCATCACACTTTCGACCAACTCATGGCAAGTAACAGAAGATTGAATGACCCCGAAAAACGAATCATCGTCTATCGTGGGTTTCATGCGCTTGAATACATCTTCTTTAGAAACGGGCAAATTCGGAACTTTTTCTGCAATTACTGAAAAAGAATTAACCTATGCAAAAGCCCTTATCAAACACTTAAGAATCAAGTTATTCCAAGTTGAATGTGGTTGGAACGGTGATAAAAACAAAGAGCACGTAGCATTACTTAAACTTAACGGAGCACCATATTTAGCTCCTGACGGAACATCATACCGTAACTATATGCTTACGAAATTTACAGCACGCCAGTTGGCTGCTGCACTCAATTTCTGGCGATCATGGCCTTGTTGGTCAGGCCGACGAGGTTGCTTTTACAAAGCTCTTAAGGCCTTTCTCCGTCGACTCCTCCTACATTGAGTCACCCTACAGCCAAACCTCATTACTCGATTTAGAGTATAATCTGAGAAGTATACGCTCCATTTGGTATGCAACTACAGATGGAACTCCTCAAAAAGGTAATGCTTCGTTTGACACCCTATCTAAAGAAAAAAACAACCCCACACTGGCAACAAAGATAGAACAACAGCTACAAAAATGTGACGATGCGCTGCGTAATATTCCAACCCCATTTGTAATTCATTGTCATGATAGTCGTAAAAGCGGCCAGTGATGAGTTTATTACGCTTTCGACTGTGCTTGGTGAAGCAGGAGATTATTTCCAAAGTCATTAAACACAAGACCTTAATCACGGTCATCTTATATCAGTTTACATATTTAAAAATGCATTATGATTAAAAATAACGACGGCATTATACGTTCTCATTATCGTATTGATGGCAGCTGCATCGATTATTGAAAACTATAATGGCACGCCTTTCGCCCACCAATATATTTATGGAAGTTGGTGGTTTTAGCTTAGTATGGGCACTACTTGCTGGTTTTGGCATAGCGTATTTATTGAAGCAAAAAGGTTAGAAAATGGGATATCCTATTGCTCCATCTTTCTTTTATCATTATCCTTGCAGGGGCTTTTACTTACACATATACTATCGTATAGTGGCATCATTCACCTCCGTGGCGACCAGCCTACAAACCAGTATTCTGAGATGATTTCAATGGAAAGAACAGAGAAACACGTTCTTCCTTTCTATGTAAGATTAGATAAATTTGATATAAAAATACCACAGCGGAACTGAAGCTGCAGCTGATTATACTACACACTTTTTCGATTATAGACGGGGGTAATACCATTCATGCGAAGGTATCAATGAACCGTATTTTCAATTACCGTGGCGTGCGATTCTATCAGGCTAGTTACGATACCGACAACATGGGCAGCTATCTTAGTGTTAACAGTGACCCGTGGGGAGTTGCTGTTACCTATACAGGCTATGCCCTATTATTCTTTTACGCTGTTGTGGTTACTGATTGATCCTAAAGGTACTTTCCGCCGTTTACTTTTCATCTCCACTATTAAAAAGGTGTATTAAGTATTGCACTACTTACTCTTTTTCAGCATTACGCCACAACAATCGCGTGCTGCTACCACTATTGATCAGGCCACAGCAGCAAGCTTTGGTAACCTTTTTGTTAATTATAACAATCGCATTTTGCCCACTTCAAACGCTGGCTATCGACTTTACAAAGAAAAATATACGGAAAACGACATTATGGTGATGCCAATGCCGAACAGGTATTGATGAGTTGGATTTTCTATGCCAACCAATGGAATAATGAACCTATTATTAAGGTGAACAGCCATGAAATATGCACTCGTTTCAGCTTACCCGAATATACAAGCCTTAATGCTTTCTTTCATAATGGAGAATATACTTTAGGACGTTATGCAGCCGAATATCAGCAAGGACAAACTGATGCCTTTCACAAAGCGTGTGCAGAGATGGATAATAAAATAACTCTCATCATGCAATTACAACAGGGTAGCCTACTCACCATACTACCCGATACTCATGAAGGCAAAAACAACGTGGTATGCACCATCAGATAGTCTTCCACAGCAATTAGGCCGAACAAAGATTCTTTTCTTTAAAAAAACATTTTCCCAATACTGTATCATCAAGTTACAACGGGACAGGCAACCACTGTACAAATGCTCATTGACAAGCTGGCTTTATATCAGAAAAAGAATGCGGGAGGCAGCTTACCATCTGATAATCAGGTCAAAGCCGAGCATATTTATAATGCTATACCGTTTGCCACCGTACTTTTATTGTAAACCTTAGTTTAGGGTTTTGTGGCATTGTTGCTTACTATTCGCAGAATGACCACAACACATGCTTCCATAGTTTCAGCCACACAGAAATGGGCGAATCGTAGTTTACTCGGTATGCTTATACTATCGTTTCTTGCCCTTTCCTTCTCGCTGGCATTACGTTGGCATATATCAGGCAACATACCTTTAAGCAACGGCTACGAGTCAATGCTAACAGTAGCTTGGTTCGTTCAGCTGTTAAGCATCATAGCTACCGCAAAGCTCACATTGTTTTATTATTTGGTTTCCTGCTTTCGGGCTTCTTTTTGTTAGTTAGTCACATCTCACAGATGAACCCTGCTATAGGTCAAATGATGCCCGTTCTGAACTCTCCACTGTTAAGTATACACGTTAGCATCATCATGATGAGCTATGCACTACTTGCATTAACCTTTATATGCGGACTAACTGCTTTCATTATCATTGGTATTGACCGTATTCGTGGCATTAACCAAACAAGTAAATCGAATACAGATATACAGATAGAGAGTCTGCAAGTGTTAGTCGTTTATTCCTTTATCCAGCAGTAAGCACCATGGGATTAGGCATATTCATCGGTGCTATATGGGCTAACATAAGCTGGGGTACCTACTGGAGCTGGGACCCTAAGGAAACATGGGCACTCATTACCTTCATGATTTATGCTGTCGTTCTGCATACACACAGCCTACCTGTATTCGGAAAGCCCTAGACCATACCATTTGTATATGATTATCGCCTTTTTGAGTATCATCATGACTTATTTCGGCGTGAACTACATCTTAGGCGGTATGCACTCGTACGCATAAGCCTGTTTTCGCACATAATCAAATAAGAACCCCGCCATTCTCTCAATGCAGAATGGCGGGGTTCATTGTATTATCGTTTTGGGTGTTTTACCCTAACCCTGTTACTTACTTAGCATAAGCTACCGAGCGTGTTTCACGAATAACCGTGATTTTCACTTGTCCCGGGTAAGTCATCTCATTTTGAATCTTTGTCGCTATTTCGTCACTAAGCTTTATGCTTTCCTCATCGGTCATCTTATCTGCGCCTACAATTACACGAAGTTCACGGCCAGCCTGTATAGCATACGTCTTTGTAACACCGGGATAACTCATAGCAATAGCTTCAAGATCGTTCAAACGCTTGATATATGCTTCAACTATTTCGCGACGAGCACCAGGGCGTGCACCTGAAATTGCATCACAAACCTGAACGATGGGCGCCAACAACGTTTTTCATTTCCACCCTCATCATGGTGAGCGGCAATGGCGTTAACAATATCAGGTTTCTCCTTACAGCGCTCAGCCATCTTGCCTCCAAGCAATGCGTGTGGCAACTCACTTTCTTCGTCTGGCACCTTACCGATGTCATGAAGCAAGCCTCGCACGCTTAGCCTTCTTTGGATTAAGGCCCAGCTCCGATGCCATAACGGCACAGAGGTTAGCTGTTTCACGAGCATGCTGTAGCAAGTTCTGACCGTACGAAGAGCGATATTTCATCTTTCCGACAATGCGGATAAGATCGGGGTGTAAGCCATGAATACCTAAGTCGATAGCGGTACGTTTACCTGTCTCTATGATTTCGTTTTCAAGCTGTTTCTTCACTTTCGAAACTACTTCCTCAATACGTGCTGGATGAATTCGGCCGTCAGCAACCAACTGGTGCAGCGCAAGGCGACAAACTTCACGACGTACTGGGTCGAAGGCTGAGATGACAATTGATTCCGGTGTGTCATCAACCACGATCTCAACACCCGTTGCAGCCTCAAGGGCGCGAATGTTACGACCTTCACGTCCAATAATACGGCCTTTTTACTTCGTCGTTATCAATATGGAAAACGCTGACTGAATTTTCAATTGCGGTTTCAGTAGCCACACGCTGAATAGTTTGAATAACTATCTTCTTAGCTTTCTGGTTAGCATCTAATTTAGCCTGATCAACAACCTCGTTAATATAGCTTGCAGCGTCTAAACGAGCCTTGTCCTTCATGCTTTCTACCAAGCGGTTCTTCGCTTCTTCGGCTGAAAGGCCTGAAAGTTCTTCAAGCTTAGCACGCTCTTGCTCAACCATTTTTCTAAATCCTGTTGCTTTTAAAGGCCAACAGTTTTTCTCATTTCTCTATTCTTACTTGCTCTTGCTCAACTTCTTCCTTACGACGACCCAACTCTTCTTGGCGCTGATTGAGCGATATTTCACGCTGTTTCAGGCGGTTTTCACCTTGTTGAATCTTCTGGTTGCGTTGCTGAACTTCCTTCTCCAATTCGCTTTTCTTGTTCAGGAACTTCTCTTTTACTTCGAGCAGTTTTTTCTCTTTGATGACGTCAGCGTCCCTTTTGGCCGACTCAATCAACTGATTATATTTCCCGTTAATAACATAACGGAAAACAGCATAGCCTGCAATTCCACCTACAACTAAGGCAACTGCGACTGCAATTATTGTACCTATCATTTATCTTTATGGTTATAAATTATTCTCTAACTGAGCGTATCACTTCGTCTTCAACCCGATTCGATTTCAGAAGTTAGCTGTTGGAGAATATCTGCATAAGGTTTAGTGTCGTTTCGCTGCAGTTCTCTTTGCAGGCGAAGACCAAGGTCTATCATAGCGAAATAAATAATTTCTTTATCGCTTTTTAATCCCTTTGAAATTAGAATAATAAATATTCAGAAGCTCGTTTATGAGCTCTGCGTCTTACTGATACAGCGGTTCATCTTCGCGTGGAACATTAACTGTTACCACAGTATCGTAGATATTCAGCCTTATTGTAATCTTGCTTTGTTCGTCTCCTTGCATCGCTTCTGTTATTTCCCACTCAGGAGCGTGATACACTATTGACATCTCTGATGAGCTTATTGACCCTTTTACGTGACGTTTCAAGGTCACCGTCGGTAACTTCAAGCATTTTTGCCATCTTCAGAGTGTCATAATCGCGACGGAGGCCTAAGAGTTTTCTCCTCTTACTTCCCGAAGCCGCTTATCGCGCTCGTCAACCATAGCATAAAGCTCTGCGTTCTCTTCTTCAATTCTTGATGTTGGAGAAGCATTTGCCTTTACGCGAGTAGCGAAAGTTGTGATAAGCTTTTCGTTAGCGTCCATAACGATATATTTGCTTGCAAATTTAACTTTTTAAAACGAGAATGCCAAGCTTTCCGACGTAATTCTTTACCTGAATCAGAATAAAAAAACTTACGGCAACTTATCGTCTTCCCATCTTTTTTTCTCGGCGGCAGCTGCTTCTTCTTGCGATGGCGTTGGCTCTTTTTTGGCCAGCATAACTACCTGATAAAACGAAGTCGGATATCCACTTTTTCCGAGAAATTTAGCTTTGAATTATATTTACGAATATTCATAACAGCCTTGATTACACTGGGGGTCAGTGTAACTATTTTTTTCGTAAAAAAATATCATGCACGGTCTTGGCTGTCATGCTATAAATTGCTTTCTTAAAGATTGATGGTACGCGAAGTTTGAACTTCATTAAATTACCCATCAACATCATCAAATCTTGCGTAAAGTTTTGGAATTGCACCATATAGACCTGCATGTCAGGAAGTTTTTGCAATTACGACGCACGCTCTGATCGATTTCTTTAAAGAAAAACCTCATCCGTTTTGTATATTTCTTTCATCATCTTACGACAATGAATTTTCTCACCCTATACCCAGTTTGTTGTTCTGTGTAGGTACATGAAGTGTTGTTTTAAACATGCGCAAGTCGGGTAACATCGCCAGATTGGTAATACCCAACTGCTCAGCAAGTGAAGCCTGAAAATAAACACGAACAAGCGTCATATAGTCTTGCATACCGCCAGTTTTATCTTCCGACTCTTTTTATTGAAGATTTTTTTGATAATAATCCCATAATGAAATTTTTTTATTTTGTTTTTTTCTCAATGCGTGAATAAATATTTGCAAAAAAATACAACAATATCATGAGAAATCAAAAAGTTTGTCAGTCTAAAATGCCATATCTGCGCAAATGTTTCGCGATGTTTGCCTTTAAGTTAACAACATTGTTCTATTGTGAAACGAAAATATAAATCATTCTGCCGTTGTATCACAAAACGCTATTCCACAACCGCGATTTTTACATTCTGTTCTGTCCTTTCTATTGTAAACGATACGCCTTTTTAAGGCTTCTGGTGAGTGTTCGGCGGCCGTAGTACAATGTGTACGACAATTGCCGTACGCATCGTATGACAGCCGACATACAAAGGGTATGACGACCGCCGCACACTCACCCAAAAACCTATCATCAAACAAGCATTACAACGAAAAAGAACCATGAAAGCATAAATTTCCGATTAAAGAGACATAAATATCAATATTAATTCATACCTTTGTGTTCTATTATAATCAAGCGAGTTTTTACCATATTCAGTTAAAAATTTCTACTTGTACAAGACATTAAACACGCAAAATGAAAGGCATAGTTTTAGCAGGAGGTTCAGGAACACGTCTGTACCCCATTACAAAAGGCATTAGCAAGCAGCTTATTCCCTATTTTTTTGATAAGCCTATGATTTATTACCCCGTATCAGTGTTAATGCTGGCGGGAATCAAAGAAATCCTTTATTATTTCGACCCCTCATGACCTACCCTGGATTTAAGCGTTTGTTAGGCGACGGTAGCAGTTACGGCGTACGCTTCGAATATGCCGAACAACCCAGTCCTGACGGATTGGCACAAGCTTTCATCATTGGCGAAAAAGTTTATTGGCAACGATAGCGCTTTGCTTGGTGTTGGGGCGATAATATTTTCTACGGAGCAGGCTTCTCGGCCATGCTACGCGAAAGCGTTCGCTTGGCAGAGGAAGAAGGCAAAAGCTTCTGTGTTTGGCTATTATGTAAATGACCCTGAACGCTATGGCGTTGCTGAATTTGACAACGACGGAAACTGTCTAAGCATTGAAGAAAAAGCCCACACAACCTAAGAGCAATTATGCCGTTGTGGGATTATATTTCTATCCTAATAGCGTGGTTGAAATCGCTAAAAAAATATTAAGCCGAGTGAACGAGGCGAACTGGAGATAACAACGGTAAAACCAAGTTTATCTTGCACAACAGAACCTGAAAGTACAAACTCTTCAGCGTGGCTTTGCATGGCTTGATACAGGTACACACGACAGTCTGTCGGAAGCAAGTACGTTTATTGAAGTTATCGAAAAGCGTCAAGGACAGAAAAATTGCTTGCCTTGAGGAAATTGCTTATAAGAAGGGTTGGATATCGCGCGAACGCTTATTGGAGGAGGCTATGCCTATGGCCAAAAAAACGAGTATGGACAGTATCTTATAAGGTTGGCTAACGAAACGAAATAACAAAACATGAATATACAAATGGAACAAAACAAGGTTGCTGAGAATGTTGCTGCAAATCCTCAAGAAAATGCAAATGAGCAAAAGAGTTTTTTTAGACCTTTGGAGCGATCTACACTGCAGTGATTTTAAACTGGAAGTGGTTCGTACTTTTCACTCATCATCTGCTTGGGAGTTGCAGCCATTTACCTGCGTTATACAACTCCAATGTACCAAGCTACGGCTAAATTGTTGATTAAAGACAATGACGAAAAGGTCGAGAAGCCGTAGCAATATGATGAATTCAGCAACGCTCGGACTGATATCTAACTCGGCGGGTATTGACAATGAGATGGAGATTCTCAAGTCACATTCATTGGCCATACAGGCAGTAAGAGACCTTAAACTTTACGTTAATTATTACAGTGTAGGACAGGTAAAGGAAATCATTTTGTACCGCAATCAACCTATTTCCGTTGATATTGACGCGGCACACCTTGATAAACTAAAACCAGCCTATCAACCTAATGATAGAGCGTGAAGGTAATAATTACCATGTAACAGGAAGCTATTTTGTACCCTTTTAGCGAAAGTGGCGCAAATGGTCCTTACTCTATTGACAAGACCTTTACAACGTTCCCTGCAACGATTAACACTCGTGCGGGTATTCTTTATTTTACTACAAACGGTGTGACACCGCTACCAACAGGACAGAAACTAAGAATAACTATTCAGTCGCCTAAGATTGAAGCCTACAAGTATGTGGCACGTTTGGCCGTAGCTCAAACCAATAAGAATACTACTATTGCACAACTTGTGCTCACCGATGAGGTGCCACAGCGCGCCATTGACTTCCTTCGCCAATTGGCAATCTGCTATAATCGTCAAGCCAACGAAGACAAAAACGAAGTCGCTGTGCGCACGGAAGAGTTTATTAATGGCCGTTTAGAGAAAATCAATGCAGAATTAGGAAGCACTGAAGGCCAGCTTGAGAACTTCAAAAAAAGCAACCGAATGGTTGAGCTTAAGATGAATGCGAGTCAGGCTTTCAGCAATGCCGATGCTTTTTCACAAAAGCTTTCTGAGGCCAATACGCAAATTACGTTGCTCAATGAGATGCGTTCTTACATCGCCCATTCGGCGAATAAGTATCAGCCTTTGCCCATGAACATTGGGCTTACAGACCAAGCAGCTACTGCATTGATTAAAGATTATAACGAGGTTGTTCAAAAACGCAACCTGTTATTACAAAGTGCAAGTGAGAACTCGCCATCAGTAATCCCACTTACTACGCAGCTTGACCAGTTACAAAATGCGATTAATCGTGCGCTGATTCAAGCGACACGTAGCGCTGAAATTGTGCGTAACTCGGTAGCTTTTACAGGTTGGAAAATATCAGGGAGAGGTTGATCGTTCACCCGTTCAGGAGCGTATGCTCAATCAAATAGGACGTCAACAGGAGGTGAAATCGGGTTCTTTACTTGATGCTTTACAAAAAGCGCGAGGAGAACTCTATTTCGTTAGCAGCAACCGCTGACAAAGGAAGGCTACTTGATGATCCTGCTGCAGGCGGAAAGATTAGCCCAAACAACACCCATGTAATGGTTATAGGATTGTTCTTTGGATTGGCTATTCCAATCGTCATACTGTTGATCATTCAGCTCCTAAGCTACAAAAATCGAAGGACATGAAGATGTGGCTCGTCTCACGAAACTGCCTATCTTGGCCGACGTTGCCGTTGCAGCCGATGCTGTTAAAAAAATAAGGCTGACATCGTAATCTCATGAGAATCAGAATAACATGATGGAAGAAATCTTCCGCTCAATGCGTACAAACCTACTCTTCATGATGAAAGAGGGAGAAAAGGTTATCATGTGTACGTCAACCAATTCAGGTGAGGGAAAGACTTTTCAATGCGGGTAACTTAGCCATGGCTTTCGCACTTTTGGGTAAGAAAGTATTGCTTATAGGTCTTGACATTCGTAAACCTCGATTGGGTCAGCTCTTCGAATTGAACGACACTGCACGCGGTATTACCAAGCTCCTTGTGAAGGAAAAATCCTACCGTTGAGGAAATAAACGAACAGATTTCACCATCAGGAATTAACAAACATCTCGACATAATGACGGCAGGTCCTATACCTCCAAACCCTGCCGAACTTGTTGCACGCGTAAGCCTTGAGCACATTATGACACAGCTCCGTGAGATGTACGACTACATCATTGTTGACACCGCGCCTGTAGGTTTGGTAACCGATACGTTGGCAATTGGACGAGTTTGTGATGCCACGGTATATGTTTGCCGTGCCGACTATACACCAAAGGAGAGCATCGACTTGGTAAATGGTCTTGCCACAGAGGATAAATTGCCTAACGTCAGCATCGTTATCAATGGTATCGATATGTCGAAAAAGAAACATAGTTACTATTATGGTTATGGTAGATATGGACGATACGGTAGATACGGACGCTATGGAAGCTACGGCAAATATGGCCATTACAAGAGCTATGGTAGCTATGGAAGTTATGGAAATTATCAAGATAGCCACTACGGCAACGTAAACGACAATTCAGTAAAAACGATAATGGCAATAATAGCTGTAGATTTTGACGGTACTATTGTAGAACACCGTTATCCCGAGATTGGTAAAGAAGTTCCGTTCGCTACCGACACTCTTCGTATGCTTATCAACGACCAACACCGTCTGATTCTTTGGACAGTGCGCGAAGGTGAGCTTCTACAGGAGGCAATAGATTGGTCGTCATGAACGAGGCGTTGACTTCGGGCGATTAACCGCGATTACCCAGAGGAAGAGGCAGAAAAGAATAACCACTTCAGCAGAAAGGGTAAAAGCCGATTACTTTATCGATGACCGCAACATCGGAGGATTGCCTGAATGGGGGCAAATTTACCGCATGATTAACGAGCGTAAAAGCTATGCCGACGTCATTCGAGAAAGTTTTGGCGTGACCTGCGAAGAAGATATTCCCAGAAAAAAGCATTGGTGGCAGTGGTAAATACAATATAAAGCATGTCAATATGATATAAAAACACATGTCAATATGATATAAAGCACATGTCAATATGATATAGACCACATGTCATTACAAATATAAACCAAAAGAAGGCCCGCAGTAATTGTAGGGCCTTCTTTGCTATAAAAGTATTGAGTATTATACAGAAAAATTACCGTCTATCATGTAAAAAAACAAAACATCTATTTTGTACCCATAACACGAAAGCAAACAAGTTGGAATTTAAAAAGCAGATACAATAAAAAGCAGCCATCAGTTTGTATACAAAATCATCTCCCAGCAAACGCAACAACGTCATAACAATGGCGAGAAGCCCCATTCTAAAAAAACTTTTTACTAACTTTGTACCTTATAATATAATAAGGTGTATGGAAAAGAAAAGATTTAAGAATTATATTCATGGGGACTCCCTGAGTTTGCTGTTGGCACACTGAGCCGATTGGTAGAAGACGGCTACAATGTGGTGGCAGTGGTAACCCAACCCGACAAACCCGTAGGCCGACATCAAGAGCATTTACAACCCTCAGAGGTGAAACGCTATGCCCTTGAGCACGAAATTCCAGTGCTTCAACCCGTGAAAAATGAAAGACCCTGACTTCGTAGAGCAGTTGGCTTCCTACAAAGCCGACTTACAGGTTGTGGTGGCTTTCCGTATGCTTCCCTGAAGTAATCTGGGCTATGCCACGTATGGGGAACATTCAATGTTCACGCCGCCCTCTTGCCACAATATCGTGGCGCTGCAGCCTATCAACTGGGCTATTATCAACGGAGAAACCGAAACGGGCGTTACCACGTTCTTTCTTGATAAAGACATCGATACGGGCCGAATTATCTTACAAAAAGCCTTTCTCCATACCCGAAGATGCCAATGTTGAATACGTTTATGACGGCTTAATGAAACTTGGCGCTGATATTGCCGTTGAAACGATTGACCTTGTTCTCGAAGGCAACGGCACGGTAAAAACTACTGAACAAAGCGAATGGTTGGGCAAAGAACAGCTAGAAACACTACACACTGCACCAAAAATATTTAAAGAAACTTGTCAAATTAACTGGGCGCAAGAGGCTCATCACGTACACAATTTTGTGCGTGGACTTTCTCCCTACCCTGGTTCTTGGACTACTCTCACGCAATTGACGGTGAAAAACAGAAGGTTCCGTACTTAAAAATTTTTAAAACTGTATTAAGTAATAAGCCTGTAAACGCTGAGAAAGTAGGTACAATTAGGGTTGAAAACAGACATCTCTATGTAGCTACAGCCAACAATTGGATAGAAATTGCTGAATTACAGCTTGCTGGTAAAAAGCGTATGACCGCTTGCGATTTCCTCAACGGCAACAAAAAAATATTGAAAATTGTTGCGTAAAATAGCCTTTTGCTACATTGTTTTATCACCCTTAACACGTTGTATTTACATCATAATCGCTTGATGTTTACGTCGTAAATCGCTTGGGTGTCTACATCGTAAACCACTTACCATTACGTCGTATTCGCGTTGCGATTACGTCGTAAACACGAAATGATTACATCGTAAACGTTGACCGATTCTTACGTAATCGCGTTACGATTACGACGTAAACGTCAGGTGATTATTGCGTAATCGGAAAGCTCTTTTCGTATAAAAATAGTAAGAATTTCGACCTGATACGCCTTATTTTTATCAGCATAAAAAGCCTCTTCAAGAGCCAAAACTCCTGAAAAGGCTTATATATTTGTTATACTTTTAGGCTATATTATATTTCCCAGCCCACTGCAGAAGCACCCAAAACAGCAGCAGAACTACCATCTAAACCGCTGATAAGGAACTTAGCTTTGCCTTTAAACACATTCAAAACATGCTTATCATAGCTTCTTCTAATAGGCTCCATGAGCAGCTCTCCTGCTTTAGTTAGACCACCAAAGAACACAAATGCTTCGGGAGAACAGAAAGCAGTGAAGTCGGCACACGCTGCACCCAGCATCTCTCCTGTAAATTCATAAATGCGAAGAGCTAAAGCATCGCCCTTTTCTGCTGCCAAACTCACCTCAAGAGATGTTATTTCTTCAGGGATTTAAATCGCGCAAAAGAGATGGTTCGTCTGTCGTTTCCAACAATTCACGAGCGGTACGAGCCACACCTGTTGCTGAACAATAAGCCTCTAAACAGCCTTTGCGGCCACAGCCACAATCACGTCCATTTTCGCGAACCATTGTTACATGGCCTAACTCTCCTGCAAAACCGTCGCTGCCATAAACCACTTGTCCGTTCACAACAACGCCAGAACCCACACCTGTACCCAGCGTGATGTCAATAAAATTCTTCATACCACGTGCTACGCCATAAATCATTTCGCCGATAGCTGCCGCGTTAGCATCGTTGGTTAAAAGCCACAGGAATACCAAGTTTTTAGAGAACATATCAGCTAAAGGAACAATACAGTTGTGTCCCCATGAGAGGTTTGCAGCAAACTCAATGGTGCCACTGTAATAGTTTCCATTAGGCGCGCCAATACCCATAGCCTTAATTTTATCAATGCCTCCAACCTGATCAATAATGATTTGCAGCGCATCTACAGAAGCTTGCACATAGTCTTCTACATTGTCATAAGCCTGAGTCTTGATAGCTGTCGTAGCTTTGATCTCGCCACGTGAGTCAACAATACCAAAGACTGAATTGGTACCGCCGGAGGTCTAAGCCAATAACGTACGGTTTTAAAGTTAGTTGTTCCATTTTTCTTTTATATCTTTAACTGTTTTATTATTAGATATTCAGCATTTAACAAAAAGGTTGTATAAGCACTCTATCCATGCCTAAAAAAATCAGGATAATGACACCCAAAACCTAACACAAATTTACAAGGCAAAGTTAATAAAACATTTGTGAAAAACAGCGTGAAAATGAAAATTTTAATAAACATTTGTGAGAATATAAAAGATTTGCTATCTTTGCGTAACATAGTAAGAGATATGACACAGGAAGAAGATATTAAGAATGCCGTTAAGGTTCTTCGTGAAGGTGGCGTTATTCTTTATCCCACAGACACCGTATGGGGGTATTGGTTGTGATGCAACCAATGCTAAAGCAGTAGCCAAGGTTTATGATATTAAACATCGTGACGATTCAAAAAGCATTGATTTGTCTTGTCGATTCAGATGCTCGCCTACAAACGTTATGTTCGCAACGTGCCAGCTGTAGCATGGGAATTGCTTGACGCTGCCATCAAGCCTACAACCGTTATATTAGACGATGCCACAAACCTTGCACCTAACCTTATTGCCGAAGATGGCAGCATTGCGCTTCGTATTACAAGGGAAGCTTTCTCGCACGAGTTGTGCTACCGTTTTCAGAAGGCAATTGTATCAACCAGTGCCAATATTAGCGGCGAACCTGCAGCACAGAACTACCGAGATATATCAGAAGAGATTATCAATAGCGTAGATTATGTATGCTGGTCGCGCAGACAGGAACACAAACCACATACTCCAAGCAGTATCATCAGGCTTAAACCCGATGGCGAAGTAACGATTATCAGAAAATAAATGCTGGATAAAGTTATTGCTTGGCGCGAAAAAGGCTTACCGATCGTCAAATGACGTTGGTATTAGCCTTTATTATTGGTTTTCTGGCTTCGGTGGCAGGATACGCTCTGCATTCCCTTATCAGGTTTATAGAACGCTTACTAACCGAAGACTTTGTGCCTTACGCTGCCAACTGGCTCTATCTGGTGTTCCCCGTTATAGGTATATATCTAACCATGCTCTTTATCAAATATGTTGTACGTGACAACATATCGCATGGTATTACACGCGTGCTTTACGCTATTTCATCAAGACGTTCGAAACTCCGTGGCCACAATTGCTGGTCGTCGTTAGTAGCTTCGGCCATTACCATTGGCTTTGGTGGTTCGGTGGGTGCCGAAGCACCTATCGTGCTTACAGGCTCTGCAATAGGTTCGAAACTGGGACAACTCTTCAACATGGACAAGCGAATGCTGATGCTTCTTGTAGGTTGTGGCGCATCGGCGGCGATTGCAGGTATCTTCAAAGCGCCCATAGCGGGATTGGTTTTTACGCTTGAGGTGCTGATGATTGACATGACCATGTCGTCGCTTGTGCTCTATTCTTATCAGCAGTATTACGGCTGATATTTTCTCCTATCTTTTCACAGGAACTTCTACTTTATTTGCATTTCATATTGACAGTGCGTGGAATATTGAACGCGTTCCGGGCACAGTGCTATTGGGTATATTCTGTGCTTTTGTGAGCCTTTACTTTATGAGAACCATGACATGGTGCGAAGGAAAGTTTGCTCTTTTAAAAACCGTCCACACATACGCCTGCTTTGCGGAGGTCTTATTCTCAGCACCCTTATCTTTCTTATTCCCTTCTCTATATGGCGAAGGGTATGAAACCCTCAATCTTCTTATCAGCGGGAAGACGCCTGCCGATTGGCAACAGGTGATGAATGGGTCATTATTTTATGGACACGGTGAGCTTTTGGCATTGTATATCTTCCTTGTTATGATGACCAAAATTTTCGCAACCTCATCAACAAATGGGGCTGGAGGCTGTGGCGGTACGTTTGCACCTTCACTCTTTTGTGGGTGGTTTCGCAGGATTTTTATTTGCTCGTTTATGGAACATGGAGCAAATAGGCGTTTATCTTCCTGAAAAACTTCACACTTTTAGGCATGGCAGGCGTGATGTCGGTGTGATGCATGCTCCGCTTACTGGCATTTTCCTGATTGCAGAAATTACTGGTGGATACGCTCTTTTTGTGCCATTAATCGTGGTTAGCGTTGTAAGCGTAATGGTTATCTCTATATTTGAACCGCACAGTATTTACGCAATGCGTCTGGCACGAGAGGGTAAACTGCTCACCCATCATACGGATAAGAGCGTGCTTACGCTCATGAACATGGACTTGGTTATAGAGAAACACGTAACCACCGTGAAGCCCGACCTTCCTCTTAGTAAATTAGTAAACGTGCTGACATCGAGCGATTTTAATTTCCTTCCTGTTGCCGACGAATCAGGACGACTGTTGGGAGAAATTGACATTATGAAAGTAAGGCATATCGTTTTCCGTACCGAGTTGTATCACCGCTACCGTGCAAACCAGCTCATGACACCTGTACCAGCTATACTTTACCGAAACGAGCCAATGGAAGATGTAATGAAAAAATTCGACAAAAACAGATGCATATGCACTTCCCGTTGTCGATATTAACAATCAACTTATAGGTTATATTACACGACAAAAAGCTTTACAGCGTTTATCGTCAGCTTGTTGCCGACTACTCTACTGAATAGAATTTATCCATCTTTCTATCAACCCATTAGGTCGCAAAAACACTAAAAGTGGGAGCTTTCTTACCCAATTCTCAAATAAAACCAGTAACTTTGCAGGCTGAATTATGCCTATTCCAATAAAAATAGATTTGTTAGAGTTAATTCTAAAGGGAATTATCATAGGTATCATAGCCTCTGCGCCAATGGGACCTGTGGGTATCCTTTTGTATACAACGCACTTTAAAGAAAGGTCGTTGGTATGGTTTTTTGTAACTGGCATTGGAGCAGCTTTTTAGCGATATTATATACGCTTTGATAACGGGTTTGGGTATGAGTTTCGTCATGGACCTTATTACAAACCCAACCAATAAGTTCTGGTTGCAGATATCAGGAAGCGTTGTTCTCATGCTCTTTGGTGTTTATTGCTGGAAAAAGTAACCCTGCAAGCCACGTTCATCAAAAGCAGTCAAAACAAGGGCAGTTACTCGCACAACGGCTTTACTGCTTTCCTTTTGACCTTCTCAAATCCTCTGATTCTCCTTCTCTTTATGGCGTCATTTGCGCAATTTAACTTTGTGCTGCCTAATCATCCACTTGAGATGAGTATCGGCTATCTTGGCGTTTTTGGAGGTGCTCTCATGTGGTGGTTCGGACTAACATGGCTTGTTGACAAGATCCGTGAGAAGTTTGATATTGACGGAATCAGCATTCTCAATAAGATTATAGGTGCTGTTGTGGTTATATTTTCACTCATTGTGTTAGTGGGAACTGTATTTAACCTCTATTCTATCCATTATTAAATCGTTTTTGACACACCCATTGTATGTTTATTGCAAAGGAAATACGCAAGACGTCAATAGCTGAATACCTTTTATATATGTGGCAGTTGGAGGATCTTATCCGCGCTTACGACTGCTCGTTAAGTCGTATAACCGACGAATATATCAGCAGATTCAACTATACTGATGAACAGAAAGAAGCTGAGAATGAGTGGTTTGGCAATCTTATTCGCATGATGAACGAAGAAGGGAAACGTCAGCAAGGACACCTCAATATCAATATGGTAACCTTTGCAAGACTTATCTGATCTTCATCAGCAATTGCTGGCATCAAACAACTTTCCTTTCTATAATGCCGAATATTATAAGGTATTGCCTTTCATTGTTGAATTACGAAATAAAGGCGATAAAGACGTTAACGAGATAGAAACCTGTCTGAATGCCCTCTATGGTATTATGATGTTGCGCATGCAAAAGAAAGAAATTTCAACTGACACAGAGCGTGCGGTGAAGGAAATTACAACCTTTATTGGCATGCTTAGCGATTATTACATCAAGAATCGAGATGAGGGACTCGACTTCGAGAGGAAGAATAAGACAAACAAAAACCCCATAAGACATGAACATTTTAGTTACTGGCGCCAACGGACAATTGGGCAACGAGATTCAAATTGTCAGCAGAAAAATCGACTAATCATTACATTTTTCACCGACGTTTGTGAAGGTTATCAAAACCCTCGACATTACCAATCTTGAAGCTGTTCGCAAAGCAGTGAAGGAGAATGATGTAAAAGTGTATCATCAACTGTGCAGCATGGACTAAATGTTGACAAGGCCGAAACAGCAGGGAGATATTGTTGAGATTCTCAACGCCGTTGCACCCGAAAAATCTGGCAAAAGCCATGAAAGAGGTCGGTGGACTACTTGTGCATGTCTCAACCGATTACGTGTTTGGAGGCGACCCTTACAACACCCCTTGCAAGGAAGATATGAAGGAACACCTACGGGCGTGTATGGATTAACCAAGCTACACGGTGAAGAGAAAAATACAAGCTGTAGGTTGTGACCATATCATTCTGCGCACAGCATGGCTGTATAGCGAGTTTGGCAACAACTTTGTTAAGACTATGCTTAACCTCACAGCGACGAAAACCACAGCTCAAAGTAGTCTTTGACCAAACAGGGAACACTCCACATATGCAGGTGATTTGGCTGATGCAATATTCGATATTGTAGAAAAATAAGAAGTTTGAAGGACATAGTGGAGTTTATCACTTCTCGAACGAAGGCGTTTGTAGTTGGTACGATTTCACCATTAAAATAGCACAGATTGCTGGGCACACGGCATGTAATATTCAGCCCTGTCACAGCGACGAGTTCCCCTCTCCTGTTAAGCGACCCGCTTACAGTGTGCTTGATAAAACTAAAATTAAGGAAACGTTTGGCATACAAATACCCTATTGGGAAGATAGCTTTAAAAGAAGTGTATGGCAAACATGAACGAAGTTTCACCGAAATAAAAAAATGAATAAAGAGATAGAAAGAAGGCGAACATTCGCCATCATTTCACACCCTGACGCTGGTAAGACTAACACTGACAGAGAAGTTCCTTCTCTTCGGTGGACAGATTCAAGTAGCTGGTGCTGTCAAGAGCAATAAAATTAAAAAGACAGCAACTTCCGACTGGATGGATATCGAAAAAACAACGTGGTATATCGGTATCTACATCGGTAATGGAGTTCGACTACCTGCCAGAAGGTCAAGAAGGAGAGCCTTATAAGGTTAACATTCTTGATACTCCGGGTCACCAAGACTTCGCCGAGGACACCTATCGTACGCTTACCGCCGTCGACTCTGCTATTATTGTGGTCGATTCTGCCAAAGGTGTGGAGGCACAAACCCTGCAGCTTATGGAGGTGTGTCGCATGCGAAACACCCCCGTTATCATCTTTATTAACAAGATGGACCGCGAAGGACGCGATCCCTTTGACGTGTTAGACGAGCTTGAACAGGAACTAAAGATTCATGTTCGACCTCTTTCTTGGCCCATTGGTCAAGGCTTAAAAGTTCAAAGGAGTTTACAATATCTACGAGCAACAACTTAATCTTTTTACGCCAAATAAACAACGAGTTACGGAGAAAGTAGCCGTAGACATTCAGTCGGCAGAGCTTGATGAGCACGTTGGCGAAGCGTCAGCAGCTCGTCTTCGCGACGATCTTGAATTGGTTGATGGCGTATATCCCGATTTCAATGTTGACGATTATCGTAATGCTGAGGTCGCACCCGTCTTCTTTGGCTCGGCTTTAAACAACTTCGGTGTGCAAGAATTGCTCAACTGTTTCGTCGAAATCGCACCCAGTCCTAAGCCAACAAAGGCTGAAGGAAAGATTATAACACCCGAAGATCCCAAGTTTACTGGCTTCATCTTTAAGATTACAGCGAATATCGATCCCAACCATAGGTCGTGTATTGCCTTTTGTAAAGTATGCTCTGGAAAGTTTGTTCGCAACCAGCCTTATTACCATGTTCGATTGGGGAAAACAGTGCGTTTCTCTTCGCCTACACAGTTTATGGCACAGCGAAAAAGCACTGTTGACGAGGCGTGGCCAGGAGATATTGTAGGTCTTCCGACAACGGCATCTTCAAAATAGGCGATACGCTTACCGAAGGAGAGGAATTACAGTTCCGAGGTTTGCCTTCATTCTCACCCGAACTCTTCAAGTATATTGAGAATGATGACCCGATGAAGTCGAAGCAATTCCAAAAAGGCGTTGAGCAACTCATGAACGAAGGTGTTGCGCAAATGTTTGTAAACCAGTTTAATAACCGCAGAATCATCGGAACAGTTGGTCAACTTCAGTTCGAAGTTATTCAATATCGACTCGAACATGAATACAATGCCAAGTGTCGTTGGGAGCCTGTTAGCCTATACAAAGCGTGCTGGATTGAGTCGGATAACGATGCCGAACTCGAGAATTTCAAAAAGCGTAAGTATCAGTATATGGCGAAAGACCTTGAAGGACGCGACGTATTCCTTGCCGATTCGTCCTACGTTCTGAGTATGGCGCAGCAAGATTTCGAACACATCAAGTTCCATTTCACTTCTGAATTCTGATATTACAAGCCGACTTCTGCCACATTAGCCTCACACGCTTTCCGCGAAGTCGACACGCGTTATAAACGCCTTCTTTCCAAAAATAACATACAAATGGACGGAATAGCACAAAAACCCCTGACCTATCCCCTACATCGCAAACCGAAAAGTAACACTCTTCAACGACGAAGAGCAACGCGATGATAGGCCTTGGTATGCTATGAAACTTTTTACCACTCGCCAAAAACGAGATTGCCGAAGCGCTACGTGAAAAGCAATTAGAAGTGTTTATTCCGATGCAATATACCGACGTTGAAGATGGCAAAAACCATGTTCGTCAGGTTCTCCGCCCTGTTGTTCGTAACCTTATTTTCATCAAAAAAACGCAAGCCGAAAAAGCTATGCGCGAACTCGTCCTATCACTTCCTTACAAAGTTTCTATTGTAAGAAAGGAATTAGGTAAGCAAGATTATTATGAAATTCCTGCCAAACAGATGTTTGAATTTCAGGCTATGTGCAACCCCGAAATTCAAATGAAGCAGTTTGTTAGCGAAGAACAAGCCAAACTAAAAAGGCACACCTGTTATCGTTACACACGGACCATTAAAAAGGTTTGAAAGGAAAGCTGGTTCGAGCCGATAGAAAATATTATCTTTTAAAAGAAATTCCGGGCATTGGTGTTATGCTCAAGGTCACCAAATGGTGTTGTAAAGCTTTGGAGATTTAGTTCAAATTTTACAACTAAATCTCACATATCAGCTTTCTTTTTTTTCTTATCCTTTTACGTCTACAATAAATTTTTGCAGGCGTTCCACGTCTTTACACCTTCTGAAAGCTCGAATTGCTCATTCAAATCAACGCCAACAAACTTCGAATGGCGCAATGCTTGAATAGCCTTAACATCGTTAACACCTATATTTCCACCTAATAAGAAAGGTGTTTTACCTTTATAAGCTTCTAACATTTTCACACTTTCTGCAACGCCTTCACCCGTTTTCTTATCACCTATAATATTAAAAAGGAAGAGGTCAACGCAGCCCCTCGAACACGTCACAGCGTGCAAAATCGTCAGGAGTATTGATGTTAAGCGTTTTGATAACTTTGATTTCAGGTACCAAATCAGGCACCAAACTACGTTTTAAATTATCAATCATCACCTCGTTTTCATCTCCATTGAGCTGAACATACTCAAGCGAATAGTTATAAACACGGCTTATAATGGATTGTGGCATGTCATCAACGAACACGCCCACACGACTTATTCGTTTTGGAACCATTGCGTTACCCTGTACTGTTTGGCTTCGCAGCCTTCTTTCAAACGCTCAGGGCTAAAGTCGGGAATTATGCCAGCTGTGACGATATCATCTGCACAAAACGCTTGCTTGCTGGATAAAAATCGAACCCCATCATATCGACATCTAATGCCGATACTTCGCGAATGTTACGGGCATCGCGCATACCACTAACCATTACTATCATAGTTTCTATAAAATTCTGCTAATTTGCATGGGTTAACATCATATCATCAGATAGCAGAAAAAGAATATTCTTAAATACATTTAGCTGATTATATGCCCATGTTTCCGCTCGTTGAGCAAATATTATCAGACAAAAACAGCTACTGATAAGGCAAAAAATACGAATAATAAATGAGAAACTTACATATTACAATGCCATATTAAGCAGCAAGAAATATTTTTATTTCTAATTACGAATGAAGTCTTTATCAAGCGCGCCTACCTAATATTATATGAGTCAGTACTCACTCTTTTTAGCTTATTAAAAAGCGATATCAAGACCCACATCAACCGTATTATAATCTTTACGCACAGGTACAATAGGCGTCGTATCATAAATAATACGATAAGTTCCGCGCACTCTATCTTAGGCGTAATATGATAAGCCAAATCAACAGCACCACCAAAAACGTGTGCTTTTAAAATAACTGTCTGGCTTAGCCTGATGTATAGCCGTAGTAGTTAGTTCCCATTTTTCTCCCTATCGTATGCTTAAAAGCTCAATGATAAATGGCTTTTTATACTACGGCTATAGGCATGCGAGTTAGTTCCTGCTGGCGGATTAGGGTACTCCCATTTCTCAAATTCATAAAAGAAACCTAAAGCAGCAAACATCAGACTGTGTGTAGTGTTCACCAAACGATAACGCGATTGCAAACCCGTTGAAACCTTAAAGGTCATACCGCGGCTCCCAGCCCACTGCGATTCTGCGTATGGATAAACCTCGAAAGCGTGATGAAGCAAATAGCGATATTCAACATGTACATAGCCACCACTTACGGTTATACTTTTGCCGTAAGTTGAAAAATTCGAGCTTATTAATCAGATTGATCACGCGATTTCGTCCTATCAACAAATTAAGATTGGCTGTATTTTTAAGCGTCACACGTTTTTCTTTCTCTGTTTTAAAAATCAAGAACAGGTTGCAAAGAGCCTTGAATGGTCTTCGTACTATCAATATTCATCGTCTGATTTTCAGAGAACAACATCTGCGCTTGCATGGGAAGCGACAGGAAAAAAACAAAAAAAGAATATAAAACAATTCGATTCATACACATACAGGTAATTTGTACTGGTGACAGCGATAATAAATAAGAAAGTCTATTGCTAATCATGTTCTTTTGTGAGAAATAAAAACTAAATCTTTTCTCTGTCACCATTTTTGCCTATTTTTATTATTATTGTATACCTAAAATGAGCTGCAAAGGTAGAGATAATATCTTAAATTGATTGGATAATAGGGCGAAAGTTATGCGCTTTACCCACCATATATTTATAAATATACTACTCCAACCAATTACCAGAATATCATAAACCCTTTTTTCGTAGCTATTTTTATTGAAAAACTACCTATTTAACAACCAATTTACCGTCTAATTTGTTAAATCGGCAAAAAGCGCACGAAATATTTGCTTTTCTCGTTTCAAAAACATATATTTGCTACAGTTTTTATAGGTTTCGTGTTATTTTGGTGAAATCTTTTTGAGGTTGGTAGCATCCTGCACCAACCTCTTTTGCGTTTTATTGTATTTAAAGTGTTAAAAATTTGGTAGAAAAATAAGAAAAAGATATATATTTGCACCGTGTATCCAATTTTAATAATTAATAATACATTTTGCCTATAGATTGACATTTACTTCATTAAAAAGTAAAAATAAAAACATGAAGCATCTTGCAGATATGTCAGACGAAGAGCTGGCAGTATCCTACATGGAGGGGGAACAATCGGGCGTTTGATTTGCTATTGGAACACAACCAATCAAAGCTTTTTCTTATATTCTTTTCATCGTTCGTGATGAAGATGTTGCCAACGATGTGTTTCAAGAAACTTTCATTAAAATAATAGTGAAGTTACGCCATCGCAAATATGCCCCCACGGGTAAGTTTGCAGCGTGGTGTATGCGCATTGCGCACAACGTCGTCATGGACCAATTTCGTCAGCTGAAGTCGGAACGAATTGTAGAGCCTACCGAAAATAACGATTTGTCAAACCTCACACGACGACCTCCTCGACTCGAATATTGAAACTCGTTTCATCAACGACCAAGTGATGAAAGATATTCAAAAGATGATTGATTTGTTGCCACCGTCACAACGTGAAGTAGTTTTCATGCGTTTTTTCCAACAGATGTCATTCAAAGAAATTGCGAAAACTACCGAGGTAAGCATCAATACCGCTTTAGGACGTATGCGTTATGCCATTCTGAACATGCGCAAAATGGCACGCGACAACAACGTCGAATTACAACTTTATTAATACTGTTTGCTACCCTTTTTAGGTAGCTCTACAGCATATTTACGATTCTTTTCAATTCTTAAAAATACATACGGCGTCAGCGTTCTGACGCCGTTGTCGTATGTTTTAATCCGTGTATGGTTGCCAAAGGGTCAGAAGCCTTAAAGATATAGCTTCCACTCACCAACACATCAGCGCCAGCAGCCACCAACTTAGGCGCAGTAACGTCGTTCACGCCGCCATCAACCTCAATCAGAGCACGTGAGCCACTGTCGTTAATTAGCTTACGCAGACGAGCCACTTTGTCAAGCGTTCCCTCAATAAAAACGCTGTCCACCAAAAGCCGGGATTGACGCTCATGAGCAACACCATGTCCACATCTTCTATCACATTCTCCAACATACACACAGGCGTTGAAGGGTTAAGGGCCACACCAGCTTTCATACCCACATCGTGAATTTGATGCACCACACGGTTCAAATGCACCACAGCCTCCTGATGAACACACATCATCATGGCACCAGCGCGAGCTGTTTCATCAATATATTGCTCTGGGTGCACTATCATTAAATGCACATCAAGCGGCTTGTTACATATACTTTTAACAGCCTTAATAACAGGAAAGCCAAACGAAATATTAGGGTACAAACGTACCGTCCATCACGTCACAGTGAAGCCAATCGGCCTCACTGCGGTTAATCATATCAATATCAGCCTTCAGATTGGTGAAGTCGGCCGATAGTAAAGAGGGCGAAATAAGCGGATTCATTTTTCAGTTTTAAAACATCTTTATGAAGCTTAGCTCATGCAACAAGGACAAGGCTTGTCGGCGTTTTTGAGAACCTGATACGAGTAAGCAATCTGACGGATTAACCGCAGTGTTTTCTCTGAAGGTTTCAATTCGTTGGGAGTAAAGTGCGTCATAGGCAAAAATTGATTGAGTGATATTGATATTGTTTAAACGCACAAAGCATGCCATTTTATTACGTTTACACGCAAATTTTAAAAATGAAAAGATGAAAAAGGCCAGTTGAAAAACATCGATAACGCTAACTGTTCGACGGCCGCCGAACGCGCATACTACAGCCGTCACACCATGCGTACCACAACCGCCGTACAACGTGTATGGCAGCCGCCATACTATGACGTTTTGCACATCAAGAAAACACTATATAATAATAAGGTGTAAACCCCTAAAAAGCCTAATGCCTGAACCAACCCATATAAAAAGCGCCTAAAATTATTTAGAAAAAGAAGGCTACCGAATACATTTATTCTTCTAATTTAAACTTTTATTGTATCTTTTGTACACCGATAACACATTTACTAAAACAAAACAATTTACATGAACAAAAATTTTTACGCTTCACACTTGTTGTGGCTCTGGCCGTTGTCAGCAGCCTTTCATTTGCACAAACCACTGTAAGCTTTGTTGCTGGTACTGACTTAGGTAGCGCTGACGATCCTGGTAACCATGGCGCTGACAAAGTGGTGAAAGATGGTATCACTATTTCTACCTCTGACGGTATTTTTGCTCACAAATACAATGGCAAACCAGGCGGAGAGTATCGTGTGTACAAAAATGCAATATTCTCATGTTTCATCAACAGTAGGCAACATTACTAAGATTGTTGTTACCTGTTCTGCAAAGGGCAAGTTAAACTATGGCCCTGGAAACCTGACCGAACCAAACGTAGGCACATATACTTTTGAAGCTGACGGCAAGTCGGGTACATGGACAGGTACAAGCAGTTCTGTTACTTTCGCAAAAGCTCCACGTCAGGGCACGTATCACCCACGTTGAGGTAACCTATACCCCTGGTGCAGTTACTCCTCCTCCAGCACCTGAGGTAACACCTTCAACCCCAACAGATACTACGAAGCTTACTGTACCAGAAGCGATTGAAAAAGTTACTAACGATCACGCTTTCAAGCAGCAAGTATGCGTTACAGGTATCGTATCGAAGATTGGTGAAGTATCAGAAAAGTTTGGCAATGCAACCTTCTATATCTCTGCCGATGGTACTGAGAACAATCAGTTAGAGGTATTCCGCAGCAAATATCTTGAGAATAAGAAGTTCGAATCGGCTGATCAGATAAAGGTAGGAGATAAGGTTAAGGTGTACGGTGAGCTGTCATTCTACGCTAAAAAGAACCTTATTCAGCTTGGTAAAGGTCACCTTGTTGAAATCAATAACGTAACAACAGGCATCAATGCTGTTGAAAAACAACGCAAAAGCAAACGATGTAATGTACAACCTTGCAGGTCAGCGCGTAAACAAAAAACTACAAAGGCGTTGTTATTGTAAACGGTAAAAAAATACATGAATAAGTAATTCGAACGTTACTATATCATTATTTTCGGGGGTCACTGGTTAAGTAACCTCCCAATCCTCACAGCCGATGAAGAAAACCATATCTTCATCGGCTGTTTGCGTTTTGTATCATTAAACGGCTGGAGAGCAACGTAAAAAAACTGAAGAAAAGCTTGAAACCGATAAACAAAACAAGAAAAATAGGATATAAAAAAATAACGAATAAAATCATTCGGTTATTCATCTTTTTCTATAAATTTGTGACATTAACATAATAGAAAAACGCTATGATTATGAGCCATTGCCCTCAATGCGGCACTCCATTAGGAGAAAAACAGAAGTTTTGTCACTAACTGCGGATGCGACGTAATAAATCAGACTATCGACGACTTTACTGACAAACTTTGATAACGAAAGAAAGCTAGCCGACGAAATTAAAAGCACGCGTATCAGGGCACGAGAATGTGCACATTAACGAAAACGTGGGAACTACGAACCGCAAGGACAAGTAGTAAGGACTGACCGCGGCAAAAGGTTTATGGCCATGATTACTTGACATGACTTTTTACTTTTATAATAGGCTTGCCTGCAATGGTGATGGCAATGATGGCAATGATGAATACAGGGGCTATTCCTCAGCTTTATTTAACAATGGCATTAGTACAAACGAGTACCATTTTTTTATACTGTATTACTTCATCAGCATCCTTCTTTGCATACCTCCACTAATCTACCCCTTTATAAAAAGACGGCATGAAAAATGGGCAAAGCTTTGGGAAACGACTTATGGGGAATACGCGTCATTAGCCTTGACGACGGAATGCCTTTGCACATACGCGCGCTCAGCTATTCGACAGCTTATCACTTCGTTACTATGTAATGTTGCTTTCATTGGCTTAATTATCGAACCTTTAATCGTACTAATTGATGATGACGGAAGGCGAATAGCAGATAGGGTTGCCAACACATTTGTGGTGCAAGACGAATAAAAATCGAAATCGTGTCTCTACATATTGTTATACGCTATTTCAAGAATAACTATTGATGACATTGCGAAAATAACATGTAATATTTTTCACAACAAAATATATAACATTTTGAGCAACATATATAGTGCATTTCAGCACAGAATGAGCATAAAAACAATAGGGACGCTCCTTTTCGGAAGCGCCCTATTGTGTATCATAAAAATGTAAGTTTTTAAGATTTTATTTTGTCGGCTTTATTAGCCGCTTCTTTTGTAGCAGATTTTGCTGCCTTGCCTTTTTGATGGCTTGGTCTTTGTTGTTTTGCCTTCATATTTTTGCACGAAGCTTTTCAACTGCAGCCTCTGTTTTCTCAACCTTAGCTTTCAAACGAGCAATCTCTTTATCCCTCATCGCTATCTCTTCATCTTCATTTTTAATCGTAGTAAGCAGAGAATTAAGTTGCTCATCGTCAATATCCGAAGGATAAAGTGCGTTAACACGATTGATGAAATCGCCCAGAATATTCATATAATTCGTAAAAGCGTCAAACGGACTGCTGTATATTCCGCGGTCAATACCAATGCTCGAAGGCTTTCGTTGTCATAAAACGGAAGTTGTTGCTGGCCTGTAAATAGTTCCAGTCTTGTATGATACGAGGCTCCTTACAAATGCGAACGCGCTCGGCAACACTGTATAACTTTTCGAAGGCTTCGCGCTGCATGGGGTTTCCTAACCAGCTACTCACGTCGCGTTCCTCATCAACCCACGAAAGGGTATCGGGCACATCGAGCTCGCTCTACTGGCGTAAAGTTCTTGCAAATCTCGGAGGGAGTAGAGAGTGATATTCTTATTCTTCGCAAAATGTGGCAGTGCGTGAATAAAATTCAGAATGTTTGAGGATAGCGGTTGGGCAATTCCAAGAGCCGAAAGTTCCATAAAAATATTGACAACCTGCTCACCATCAGGAAAGCAGCGATACGATCGATATACTGATCGGCAAAAAGCGGATAGCCTTCCCAACTGCTATCATTGAAGCGCAGGCTTATATCGTCGCTCAATGCAATATCGCGGAGCAGCAGTTTAAGCTTAGGAGCCAACGCGCAATTGTAAACATAATGGGGCGATTTCCAGCCTAACACGTGTCGTGCACCCTCTGTAAGCATGCCCTTAAAGCCAAGCTGCGCAACCTGTTGGCCAATATCGTCACTGTAAATTAACGATGAATTGCGTAGCACGGTAGGCTTCTGACCGAAGTATTCTTCCATTTTCTGACACTGCATCTTCACATCTGCCGCAAAGCATGCAGGGTCTTTTAGTGCCGAAAGGCCATGAGCGTAAGGCTCAGCCAGGAATTCTACGCAACCGGTTTTGTTTAATTCCTGTAACTTTTCTATTACTTGAGGCGCATACAATTCGAGCTGTTCCATACCCACTCCCGACAAAGAGAAGGCTACTTTAAAAGAACTTTTCCGTTCTCCTTAATCTATGTCGCCAATAGTTGTTAACGCTGGCATGTACGAGCGTTCAGCTATATCAGTGATGGACCTTTCGTTCTCGTAATCGTCATAATAGTAATGATCGGTTCCGATATCAAAGAAGCGATAGCGCTTCAAATGAACGATTTGATGTATCTCGAAGTACAAACAGATGGTTTTCATATTGTTGAATTGTTAGGAGGTTCTTATATTTTTCGATGATCTTGATGACGGATAGCCGTTTACTTCCAGTGCAGAGTTCTGAGGTATAGCTCTCTAATCCATGCACCAACCTTATCCCAAGTAATCTGGGCTACTTCCTTTCTGACCTTCCTCTTGTAGAAAGCGGAAACAGACTTTCACGATGACAAATGCTATAAATGGCGTCGGCAAGAGCGTGAATATCCCAGTAATCGACTTTTGATACAATTATCTAAATATCTCTGCGCAACCGCTCTGACGGGAGATAATTGTCGGCGTTCCGCATTGCATTGCCTCCAATGGAGAGATACCGAAAGGCTCACTAACCGAAGGCATTACATACACATCTGAACTCTTTAAACACTCATAAACTTGCTTCCCGCGCATGAAACCAGGGAAGTGAAAGCGGTCAGCGATACCACGTTCAGCGGCAAGATATATCATCTGATCAGGCATATCGCCCGACCCTGCCATGCAAAACCCTAACATTATGCGTACGATGAAGCACCATGTTTGCGGCCTCAACAAAATACTCTGGGCCTTTTTGCATGGTAATTCTACCTAAGAAAGTAACCACCTTTTCGCGACCGCGATGATCGGGACGCGGTATAAGTTCGTTCTCTTCACTAAGTGGATACACCGCGTTATGAACGGTAAATACTTTCGATGGGTCTTGATGATACTGATGAATTACGGTATTTCGCGTAAGCTCGCTTACGCACATGATACAGTCTGCGTGGTCCATGCCATCTTTTTCTATGGCATAAACAGTTGGGTTTACATGGCCACGGCTGCGATCATAGTCAGTAGCGTGCACATGAATACATAGGGTTTACCGCTCACTTGTTTGGCATGAATACCCGCTGGATACGTAAGCCAATCGTGAGCATGAATAATATCAAACTCTTCTGCACGTGCAACAACACCTGCTATAACCGAATAGTTATTGATTTCCTCATTTAAATTAGTTGGGTAACCACCAGCAAACTCCATACTTCCTATATCATTGACATTCATATATCGGAAGTCTGCATAAATGTGGTCGCGATAACGATAATACTCGCCCGTTTCCATCAAGTTGCCAATGCGCCCTTTTAAATAATCGGCATTGACATCACGATAAACAATTGGCACGCAATTCATTGCCACAATACGGGCATGGCTGCGATCCTCATCACCCCAAGGACGAGGCAAGCAAAGCGTAATTTCAATATCGCCCTGCGCATGAAGTCCTTCAGAAATACCGAAATTGGCTGTTGCTAAGCCGCCATAAACATGTGGAGGATACTCCCATCCAAACATCAGAACTTTCATAAGCACCTCTCCTATTGTTTATATTTATAAGTGTCGAGGAAATCAAGTAAACGTAATATTTCAGCAACGTTCACTGCAAAAGATATGGCTCCACGTCCGAGGAAAGGCGGATTGCCATCGAAAAGTTCAGGAAGCGTTCCTAAACAACGATTAAACATTTCGTCTTCATAACCCATAAGCTGTCGCTCTATAAAAGCTTAAGCGTGTGCGTTTATACAATTTCAAGCAAGCTTCCATGTAAAAACCACCCTAACCATGGCCATGCCGTTCCCTGATGATAAGCATAATCACGCTGAATCTGTGGACCAGTATACATGGGGGTGTAGCCGCTACTCTTAGGTGAAAGTGAGCGTAATCCCTTCGGAGTTAGCAGCTCACGAGTGCAAACATCAAGCACAGCCTTCTTCTGTTCTGACGATAAAGGAGAATAGTCGAAAGCCACAGGGAATATCATATTCGGCCGAACGCTCCAGTCTTGTTCGCCATCACACACATAATCAAAAGAGGTAACCGTAAGGCGTAATAAATGTTTGAAGGAAAGCTGCCTTACATTTTTCGGCCATCTTTTCATAACATTCAGCACGCTTTACGTCTCCTACTTCAGAAGCTAAATGGGCTGCAAACATCAGGTTATTGTACCATAGCGCATTAAATTCTACAATAAAACCCGTGCGAGGAACCACTGGACGACCATTCACTGTTGAATTCATCCACGTAACTGCTTTCGTACGGCCATCGGTTTTCAGCAATCCACAATCGTCGAGTTTGAGGTTAGGATGCTTTCCTGCTATAATATAATCAATGATATCGTACACTAATTTTACCATAGCGCGTATTGCAATCGTCACTTCCTACCTTTTTATCATACTGTTGAACACACCATATTGCCCACAACGGAACATCGGGTTGTTCAAGCTCTGCAATCTTAATCCGTAAGAGGGTTTACCCTCCATAAACTCGCGCAAACCTTTGGCAGCAGTAGCCATTACATACTTAAAGTAGTCGGCTTCCTCTATAGAAAGAGTTAACCACTAGCAATGAAATGAAGGTGTCGCGAGCACGTCCTTTAAACCACGGATAACCAGCAAGAAGATACCTTTCGTTCCCTTTGCCCCGAACATGAAACTGATGAGCAGCATTGACAAGGCAATGGAAGAAGTTATCGCGTGGCGAACGCTCCTCCACTTCATCGTCAAAAAAGCTTCTTCAATGTGCGCACTTTCGACTCGGTTGTCGACGCCGCGAAGATAACACTCTCACCTTTTTAATTGGTATTTCAAAATAACCGGGTACATAAAGGTCTTCATTCGAAGCATAACCACGTTCTTGTTCCTTTTGGATATTCGATACCTCGATACCAGTCGGGTTGCAAAAACAAACTGAGCTTTCTTTCGAGAACTGCATGTATAAATCGGGGTAACCCGCATACATACACGTACGAATACCGTTGCTTACCTCTTGATAATCACGATTGGCCATGCCGTTTTCGTGCGTGAATTGCCTTACACTTCTAAATGCCAAAAAAGGCCTAAACTGCAAGATTGTTGACGAATGGGCATCAACTAACGTATATCGAATAAGGATTCTATCTTCGTAATGCTGGAAAACAACTTCTTTTTCAGCACTACTCCACCCACACGATACATCGTGGTAGGCACTTTATCGCAATTGAATGCTTGAATATACTTATGGCCTTTTAGGGACTGAAATTATTACCCTGATACTTTGTGCAGACCAAGGTTAAACGCTGCGCCGTGCTGTATAACTGAGCAGTCGAGCGACGAGAGTAAAACGTGATTCTCGTCATCTAACGTCGGAACAGGAACAACAAGAAGCCCATGATACTTCCGCGTGTTGCAGTCAACAATGGTAGAATATGAATATGCGCCTGAACGGTTAGTTCGTAGAAGCTCTTTTCGGCAAGGACTCCTGAAGGTTCGTCATCAGCGCCTTTTCAAATCGAATATAGCTCATAGTTCTTTTTTTAGGCTTTAATACTGTTCAACGATTTCAAAACGAAAGCATACAAACAACATTAATATTTGTATAACATTTCTTCCTCAAAGTTAAAGAAAAATTTTCATCATCGCAAAAACTTAGGTAAATAATTTAACCTCTTACACTAAATTCATGCAAGAGGTTACAAATTAAAAAGAAACCGTGAAAGATGCAGGAAGGCAATAGAATTATTCCATCAATTGCAACACCTCTTTCAGTTTTTCGCTCATCGGAAGCGAAGCATCAACCCAATGAATAGTAGTACCCCGACGCTCCATACCCCGAAACCACGTCATCTGTCGCTTAGCAAACTGATGAATTGCTATCTCAAGCTGTCGAAACATCTCCTCATACGTCAATTTACCTATAATATATTCGGTAATAAATTTATACTCTAAACCATAATAAATAAGGTCATCAGCAGCTATGCCACTATCAAGAAGTGCCCGCACTTCTTCAACCATTCCCTCGTCCAAACGCTGTTTCAGACGAGCGGTTATTTTGCGCCGACGTTCCTCGCGTTCAATATTCACACCTATAATTAACGAGTCAATGCCTGGGCATTGTACGCAAAAGCAGTGGTGTGTTCTATATTATAGGTCTCAATTTCTATGGCACGAATAGCTCGCTGACACGAGTCAACATCGGTTGTATTGTGCATTACCGAGCCTGTCTGTGCCTTTTAAATCGGACCAGCATCTGCGTCAGTTCAGCCAGTGACTTTCCTTCTAATCGCTCTCTCAGTTCAGCATTCTGCGGAACAGGCGACAACGCATACCCTTTCAGAACAGCTTCCAAATAAAGTCCTGTTCCTCCACAAAGAATAGGCCGCTCGTCCCTACTTACAATATCCTGATAGGCTACATGAAAATCGTGTTGATACTGATAAAGGCTATATTTCGTCCCAGCCTCAGCAATATCTATCAAGTGATAAGGTATCTTTTGCCGTCAACCACGTAGTCGGCCAAGTCTTTGCCCGTACCAATATCCATATTACGGTACACCTGACGCGAATCGGCACTGATAATTTCTCCTCCTATCATGTGGGCTAAACGTGTAGCAAGCGTTGTTTTTACCACTGGCTGTGGGACCCAAAAATAGTAACCATTTTCTTCATATCAGCAAAAGTAGGCAATTTATTATAAAAAATAAAAAGGTGCGCGATACAAATTTGTATCGCGCACCCTCATTTCGAGATTGAATATCCCGATTACTTATATGGTATTACTTCAGTTCTGCGAAGTACTTAATTGTACGAACCATCTGAGAAGTATAAGAGTTCTCATTGTCGTACCAAGATACCACCTGAACCCTGATAAGTATCGTCGTCAATCTTGCTTACCATTGTCTGAGTAGCGTCGAAGAGTGAACCGAAAACGCATACCGATGATGTCCAGAAGATACGATTTCATCCTCTGTATAGCCGAAGCTTTCATTAGCAGCAGCCTTCATAGCTGCGTTGATACCCTCAACAGTTACGTCTTTACCCTTAACAACAGCTATAAGGATGAGTAGTAGAACCTGTTGGAGTAGGAATACGCTGAGCTGAACCAATGAGCTTGCCGTTCAATTCAGGAATAACCAAGCCAATAGCCTTAGCAGCACCTGTTGAGTTAGGAACGATGTTGCAAGCACCCGCACGTGAACGACGGAGATCGCCCTTACGCTGTGGTCCATCAAGAATCATCTGGTCACCAGTATAAGCGTGAATGGTTGACATGATACCGCTCTGGATAGGGAGCATATCCGTTCAAAAGCAGCAGCCATAGGGAGCCAAACAGTTAGTGGTGCATGATGCAGCTGAGATTACAGTATCAGCAGCTGTCAGAACCTTATGGTTTGTGTTGAATACTACTGTAGGAAGATCGTTGCCAGCAGGAGCTGAGATAACAACCTTCTTTGCGCCAGCCTTGAGGTGAGCAGAAGCTTTTTCCCTTAGAAGTATAGAAGCCTGTGCACTCAAGAACAACGTCTACATTGTTTGCAGCCCATGGGCAGTTAGCAGCGTCCATCTCTGCAGAAATCTTGATTTCTTTACCATCAACGATGATAGAATTCTCTGTTGCCTCTACAGTGTGACGGCCTTCACCGAACTTGCCAGCAAAACCACCCTGTGCTGTATCATACTCAGAGATGAGCAAGCATCTTAGGGAGCTTGTCAAGTCGTTGATAGCAACAACTTCATAACCTTCTGCTTCAAACATCTGACGGAAAGCCAGACGACCAATACGGCCAAAGCCGTTAATAGCTACTTTACCATTTTACTTTTAGTTTTTATAAGAGTTTATAAAATTAATTCGTTATACTTTTTCCTTTAATGCCACGCAAAGTTACAAATTATTTTTCTAATTTTTGCAATTGATACTTATATTAAATTATATAAAAAGAGGCTACTGTAATATCGACTTGACAAAACGGCTTTTTATTACGGTCTCTTTTACGTACAACGATTATTCATTCATAATTAAAAATTTATGGGAAAATTCTTAAACGAGTTCAAAAGTTTCGCTATTAAAGGTAATGCCGTAGACATGGCTGTGGGTGTAATCATTGGTGGTGCTTTCGGTAAGATTGTAAGCAGCATTGTTAATGACCTTATCATGCCTCCTATTGGCTGGTTAATTGGTGGTGTCAACTTCTCTGATCTTAAGTTTACCCTGCCTGCAGAACAGATTGTAGAAGGCGTACAAACACAGGCAGCCACCATTAATTATGGTAACTTTATTCAAACCTTGATTGACTTTATCATCATTGCTTTCTGCGTGTTCCTCATGGTTAAAGGCATTAACTAACCTTTCGAAGAAGAAGGAAGCTGAACCCGAGCAGCCTGCTCCTACGCCAGAACCATCTGAACGAAAGAAAAATTGCTTTCTGAAATTAGAGACTTGCTAAAGCAGAAAGTAAGCCTTGCCTGTTTTTCCATATTTTATAAAAGAAAAACAGATAAGTAAGATCATCTTTACACGTAAGAGGATATGCCACTTTTAGGTATATCCTCTTATTTTTAGTGCTGTCTTCCCCGCCCTTCCCTTTTTCGTTATTTTTATAAACAGCAGAAACGCGTGCCGTGTATTATATATCGCTTTAGCTACGCTGAACTCCTCGTACAAATGCGTTGTAAGGGTTGTTGTATGCCGACCGCAGTACAACGTGTACCACGGCTGTCATACAACCCGTACTACAGCCGCCACACAATGTGTACCACGGCCGTCGTACATCGAACATTTCTGCAGAACCTCCGTAACCAAACACAATAAACGAATCGGGCCCAATAAACCTAATCGGCCTACCACCTTTATATATAAAGTATGCTTTTTGAGCAAAAACCCTAAAAGACCTGTGCTCAACAGACTACAATTTATTAACACTCAAAAGAACAAATTCCAACTTTTTCTGCTCAAAAAAGAACAAACAGTTTATAATAAAACCCAGAAAGTTTCGTTTAAATGTTATATTTTCCCTGTGTTAACGTTTGTTTATAGATAAAACACACTATCTTTGCATTATAATTGTTCAAAGATTGTAGAAAACTTATTAGATTTTTTGATGTTCCTAACATCTTCAGTTGCAAGCATTGCGAGTGTTGTATGGCACATCAAACCAATTTCTATTTATTAATATTTAAGACAGTATATGAAAAAGTCTCTTTACTTTTTATGTCTGTTGTGTATTGCGCTTTGCCATGCTTATGGGCAAGCCGCTGAAACGTTTTCTGATAAACTGGGAAGCGTTACCGACGAAAAACCATGAGCCGCTACCCAGCGTAAGCATTAAGTTCAAAACACAAACGAACAGACATACACCGATAGTTCGGGAAAGTTTCATTTGCGCGTGGCTAAAAAGCCGTCAACGTTGGTGTTCACCTATATCGGTATGACCCACACAATCTGTTACGTGGCAGGGGCGAAGCTACTTTAAATGTGGTTTTAAAAGAGGCAGCTGTTGACTTGGCGAATGTGGTGATAACGGGTTATCAGGAAATTGATAAGAGAAAGCTTTCGAGCGCTATCACCACCATCAATATGGAAAAACTTGCAAAACCTCGTCAACCAATGCGTTAGACCAGATGTTGCAGGAAGAATTGCGGGACTTTCGGTTATTAACCCCAGTTCTACAGTGGGCGTTGCGCCAAAAAATACGTATTCGTGGTTCGTCATCTATCACAGGTAATCGCGAACCTGTATGGGTTGTTGACGGAATTATTCTGGACGACCCTGTCTCGGTATCGACAGAAGAACTCAATAATATAGATAATGTGAACTTCGTTGGTAATGCAATTGCAGGCCTTAACCCCTGATGACATTGAACGAATTGATATATTAAAGGACGTGAGTGCTACCGCACTCTATGGTGTAAAAAGCAGCTAACGGCGTTATCGTTGTGACCACAAAGCGCGGTCGTGGCGAGCGTGCGCAGGCGTCATATCGCGGTAACTCGGCGTACACTGCCCCTACGTACGGCATTTTAAACCAAATGAACTCGAAAGAGCGCATCGAAATGTCGGAAGAAATGGTAGCTCGTGGCTTGCAATTCAAAAACTTACCAGCCTACCAATATGGCTTACGAGGGTGAGCTCCAGAAACTATGGAACAAGGAAATCGACTATGATACGTTCCGTGCTAATGCAGAGACCTGAAGCAACTCAACACCGATTGGATGGACTTACTATTCCGTGCTGGCCTCTCTCAGCATTCGGTATCGCTTTCTGGTTCAGGAAAGCGCATGGATTATTATGTTTCGCTAAGCTATCTCGACCAAACGGGTACCAACAAACATGAGAATTTGGACCGTCTAACGGGTATGGCGAAGATTAATGCGCAAATAACCAAGTCGTTAGAAGTAGGTGCAGAGCTGAGCATGAATACGGCAAACTCGCAGTATTCGCACCCATCGATAGCACCATTAGATTATGCTTTTCCGTACATCACGTGCTATTCCGGCATATAACAGCGATGGTTCATACTTCTATTATGACAATGAGAAAACACGCTTTGCATCGCTTCCCTACAACATTCTGAACGAACTGGAAAACCACAGGACGTGACATTAAGCAGCAGGCTTTTCAGAGCAAACGCACATCTTACATGGCGTCCTGGGAGTGGCTGAAATGGTACACGCTCGTAGGATACAGCAATAGCACATACGGGAGAAGAGATGTGGGCCGACGAGAGAAGCTTCTACGCATCGCAAAGACGCTTAACACCGTTCGGAACAGATATGAACGGAGTGCAGGATTTTTACGAGTATTCTTCGCTTCCTTTAGGTGGAGAACTAATCTATCAAGATACATCAAGCAAACGCTATACGTTCAGAAACGTAGCCGACTTTAGCAAAAAGTGGGGTGTTCATCACGTATTTGCATCGGCAGGAACAGAGCTAACATCGGTTGTGAGCAACAGCCACAAGGGCCGTTCGTTAGGTTATATGCCGTTCAGAGGAAAGAGTTTTTGCTGACATTGATTTAACGCTTTATCAGGCTTATGCACGTTCAATACAGCAAAACCCAATGGTCAATTATTGACAATACCAACAATACGTTGTCTTATTTCTCGGTACTTACGTACACGTACAATAATAAATATATTGCCAATTTCAATCTTCGTGCTGATGGTTCTAACCGCTTCGGTCAGGACAAGAGCGCACGTTTCTTGCCCTATTTGGTCAATTTCGGGACGTTGGAACGTACACCATGAAAAGTTCGCTGAGAAGTGGGACTGGCTCAATGAGCTTGCCGTTCGTGCATCGTATGGTGTGCAAGGTAACGTGCACCCAAGCCAAACTCCTTTCCTTATTGTAAAACAAGAAAACTATAATAGCACCTTACGCGATTTTTGTTTCCAACGCTCACCAGTTCCCAAATAACTATCTTAAATGGGAGAAAAACAGTGTCATACAACTTCGGTATCGACTTTTCGATACTCGATGATCGTATATCTGGAACACTCGATGTACCACAAGAAAGGCTATGACCAAGTAGTGCCTGTTGAGATAGCTCCTTCTAACGGTGCCAAAAACGTAGCTTTTGAACGAAGGTGACATTGAAAAACAAGGGTTGGGAGTTGGCTTTTCAACTTCGTGCCTGTATGCACAAAAGACGTAACTTGAGCGTTTCGGTGAACACTGGACAGAATTTTTAACCGCGTGACAAAAGGCTGGCGACTCGGAAGCATCGTGGCAGCGTTATGTAAGCGGATCGCTTTGTAAAGAACGGATATGCCGTAAACAGCCTTTATGCTTACCGCTTTAAAGGTCTTGATAGTCGGACGGGAGAGCCCAATCTTCTATGGCGAACTGGAGAAAGATGAAAACGGTAAAACCATCATCAATAGCCAGCAGGAGGCACTCGACGCTGCCTTTTAAGTATATGGAAAACGTATTCCTGACCTGACAGGTGGCTTCTCATCATCAATCAAATACAAAAATTTCACGTTTAATGCATTGTTTGCATTTGCGCTCGGTAACAAGATATGGCTCAACAATCTTTATAGCGAGAGCGGACAGGCTCTGCCTTTCCACAGCAAAACATGTCGCGCGAGTTTGTTGACCGTTGGAGACAGCCTGGCGATGAATTGAAAACTAATATTCCGCACTGTCTGACGAGCCACTGCTTTTTCACGGCGATTACGCACGTAAATATGCTATCGCTGACAACCGTTGGGACATGCATAACAAGAGTGACATCAGAGTGGCATCGGGTAACTTCTTACGCTGTCGCTCGTTAAGCTTGAGATACGACTTCAGTCGTGAGCAACTCGACTTCTTCCATCTAAAGGGAGCCAGCGTCTCATTTGAAAGCAGCAATTTATTTGTGCTCAAAAGCTCTAAGTTAATAGGTCGTGATCCTGAACAGATTGCTATTTCGTCAGGAACTGTTCCTCCACGTCCGGGTTTCTCTTGTCAAATCACATTAAAATTCTAAAGGTAGAGATCGTATGATGACAAATATATTTTCGACTTGGCAAAACTGTTTTTGTTGTTGCCTTCTTATCAATGATAACGTCTTGCGGTGACTTCCTCGAAGAGAAGTCGCAAGACCTATTTATCCCCAAAACAGTACAAGATTATAAAGAGTTTGTTGCTGGAGATGCTCAATATGGGGGCAACATAATGGTGTTGTATTGGCTGAATATTTTAGATATTCTGACCGATGACGTGAGCGATAGAGTAAAAGCCACGCCGCAAGGATTCACAAGATAGTCGTGAAAAATGTGGGGATACTATTCGTGGCAAGCAGAGCCTGAAATCGACTTTAATAACACATTTACAGCCGATCAGCTTTTGGGACGTTGCTTACCACCGTATATTAACAGCTAACATTATTCTGAATCGTCTGCCTGAAATCACAGGTGAGCAGGCTAAAAAGAATGATTTAGAAGCAGAGGTTCGCTTTATTCGTGCTTGGTCTTACTTTATGCTGGTAAACGTTTATGCTAAGCCTTACGAAGATGCTACACAAGCAAGTACAACAATTGCTGTACTGCTCAATACGGCAACAAGTGTGGAAAACCGTCAGCTTAAACGCGCAACACTCGCTGATATTTTACAATCGATTGAAGAAGACTTGACAAAAGCGGTTAGCCTCTTTTCAGAAACGAACATCACTAAGAACATTTATCGTCCAAATCTAAATGCTTCTCTGCTCCTCTTATCGCGTGTAGCGCCTCTGCACAAAGCAATATCAGAAGGCAGCCGATTGGGCAACACAGCTCATTAATAACGGAAGTGTGAAACTCTTTGATTTAAGTAAACAGCCTGTTCGCTCAACGCTGCACTTCTTCGATGAGGAAAATAAAGAAATTCTTTTTACCTTTGGTTCCAGAAACGCATACCGCTTATATGTTTACGTTTCAGCCAGTGGCAGCGAGAAAGGATGCTATGCTGTTAATCCCACATTGTATTCAATGTTCAACACTAACGACAGACGCAAGAATGCTTTCTTTACATCTGTGACGGGAGGTGGCATTAAACCGTTTAAGTTTTTATCAAAATAGTTCTAAGAACATGCTTCCAGGAGCATTACACCTTTCTGAAGCATATCTGAACCGAGCAGAGGCTTATGTGGAGTTGGGACAGGTTGCAAAGGCTGTTGACGACTTAAATATCATAAGAGCTAATCGTATAGCTAACTATACAAACGTATCCATTACAAACGCAGATGATGCAAAGCAAAGAAGTTCGTAAAGAGCGCCGAATGGAATTGTGCTTTTGAAGGTTTACGATGGTTTGATTTAAGAAGATGGGGTTGTCCTGAACTAAAAGCATACATACAATGGCGAATAATGGAACATCTCCTGCAATAGAATACACGCTTAATCAAGGGAGATGAACGTTACACGTTGCCTATACCACGCCGCGAACGTAATTTTAAATTCTCACATCATGGAATAGATGAAAGTCTATGACTTTATATAAAAAGAAAAACTATGAAAGCAAATATTTATACAACACTACTATGTGGTGCAATGCTTTATGCTGTGCTTTTCGTGTAGTAATGAGAAAGATATTCATGCAGAATTAGAAGCGCCTGTATACAACGTAACAGACAATTTCTTTCTGACCCTGTGCAACATCAACGATTCCTAGTTTTATCAGGATTACAAACATATCTCATTACAAAGCCAGAGGTAAAAGATTATCGTTTTAACTTCCAAACGAAGAATAATATTCTGATGATTGCCCCAACGCAATCGAACGATGTATTATTAGGTGGCGTGGATATGCTTAAAAGCTTATTCGCTTGACGTTTATAGCACTGACTTTAAAAAAAGAAACATCTGCCTTTCTCTATTATTTTTAGCGGATAGCATTTTTCTATTTAGGGCAAGATGTTGGACGTCCATATTACCATTCGTATGCCAGCCAACGCTTCTTGGCTTTAGGCGGCATTCGTAGAGAAATGGCCACATATTCAGATAGTCTTAAATTGGCAATTAAAGGCGATATTCATTCACGCTATTGATAGACTTCTTACAAGGCGCGAAGGGTGTGTTCTCAATTCCTGAAGAATTTGAAGAAATCAGTAAGAGTTACTATGGTAAAGGCGTTGACTACATTGCTGATCTTGGTAACGTTACTGGAAGATTGCCTTGGCAAATTGACTATCATCAGTTAGGCTTTATTACTTACAACCATAACACAACCTTTTATGATGAAGCAGAGGGTGCGTGGTGGATTGAAGTGCCTAATGCTGATGTCGACAAGCGTCAGTGGGTAGCTTTCTTCTTCAATACGCCGAAAAGCCAGCGCGATGCTTTTTAATTGCGGCTTATCCAAAGATGAAAGCTAAGTATGATATTCTGAAAGAAGCCTTCTTAAAAATGTGAAGGTTTCGATGTTGACCAATTACCATAACATATCGTAAAGTGATAAAGCTGAATGAGATGATATTTAATCATCAAAAGCTTTATCACTTTTTACAACATAAAATCACAAATATAAATGAATCTCACTTTTAAAAATCTTTTTACTCTGCTTTTTCTCCTTATTTATATGCACACTTCCAATAACAGGAAAAAAAGCAAAAAGAAAAAACAAAGACGCTGAAAAGACAGAACTCACAACACCGAAAAAGTAGCTTTCGATACCGCTGTTGGAGGCTACACTGCACATCGAGGAACTATTGACATTTACTCTAAAAGCCGACGGCTATCTCTTTGCCATTCCTAAGTCATTATTAGGCAAAGATCTTCTGCTTACGTCGCGCGTGTCAACAACAAGCGACAATTCAAGTACCGTTGCAGGGCGAGATGCCCTCATTCGCCAGTGCTTATTCAATTTTTCTTCTGCGGGCGAACGATTCTACATTCATAAGAAGTCGACAAAGAATATTTGCGACCCCTAATTCAACGCTAAAAAGCTTCGTTTGATCGCAATTTCACTGCACCCATTTGGAAATCATATAAGATTAAAAGCTTCAAACGACAGCGTTATTTTAGTTGATTTATCACCTCTCTTTACAGGAGATGTAAAAGAACTTAACCCTTTCAAGACAGGTGTTCCACAGGCTACAATGTCGGGAAGTCCTATTAGTGACCTTTGCATGATAACAGGTATCAAGACCTTCCCTAAGAATGTTCAAATCAAGTCGCAGCTGGGATATAGTTCTAAAGGCGAGCCATTCACGGTTACCATGACGCGTAACCTCATCGTGTTGCCCTGAAATACCCATGCGCCCCTCGCTACGCCGACCCACGCATAGGCTACTTTGATGAGAAGAAGGAATACTTTACAGATAAGGAAGATGGCGTTGTACCCGTATCGTATATTAAGCGTTGGAACCTGCAGCCTGCTGACTCAGCGGCCTACGCTCGCGGCGAATTGACCGAAGTGCTTAAGCCCATTGTGTTCCATATTGACACCGCAATCCCACGCAAATGGCGTCCATATATTAAAAGAAGGTGTGTTGGAATGGAACAAGGCTTTCGAAAAGATTGGATACAAGAATGTGATTCAAGTAAAAGACTATCCTGCCAACGACCCCGAATTTGATCCCGATGATATTCGTTACAATTGCTACAGAATGATCACCACAAAACATCGAAAATTCGATGGGACCATCCTGTTCTGACCCCCGAACAGGCGAAATAATACAGGGTGATGTTTTGTTTTTACTTCAACAGCGTTAAGCTACTTCACAACTGGCGCTGTACAAACCGCTGCTGTTGACGAAAAAGGTGAGAACCCGAATATTCGATGATGAGCTTACTGGAAGCTCACTACGATATGTAAGCTACACACGAAATTGGCCACACTTTTAGGCTTGTTGCACAACTTTCCGTGCAACAGCCATTCTCGTTGACTCGCTGCGCTCGGCATCGTTTACGCAGAAAGTATGGCACCACGCCATCATTATGGACTATGCTCGCTATAATTACGTAACCCAACCCGGTGATAAAAGGTGTCAACTTATTGCCACCACCATTAGGAGTGTATGATGCTTACGCCATTGCATGGGGGCTATCGTCCCTATTCCGTCGGCAGCGACACCTGAAGACGAATTAACCACACTGAACCAGTGGATACGTGAGAAAGAGCACGACCCCATGTATCTCTACGGACAGCAATATTTCTTTAATTCTGTTGACCCTACTTGCCAATCGGAAGACCTTGGCAACGATGCCGTTAAAGCTGGTGAATACGGAATCAAGAACCTTAAGCTCATTACGAGCAAGCTTCCTCAATGGTGCGTCGACCCAAATAAAGATTATAAGCGCCTGCAAGATGCGTATACCGAAGTAGTTGAGCAGCTAAAGCGCTACGTTTACCACGCTGTAATGTACGTGGGAAGCATTTATATGGACGACCCCTGTTGCTGGCGACGGCCGAACAAACTATCGTCTCATCGACCGCAATACACAGTTAAATGCTCTTCGCTTTCGTGCTGAAGAACATTGCCGACTTACCCTAACTGGCTGCTCAATAAAGAGGTTACCAACAAAAACAGGGGCTCATTATCTCTGTTCCTGATCTGCAGGCACGTTTCCTCAAGAGCCTGTTTGCGGGTCCTGTTGCTACCGCACTCTCGTTATTCGAACAAATGGAACCCACCAAGGCGCTTACCTATCAAACGCTCATGGACGAAATATACAACTTTGTTTTGGGCCAAGAGTTTGAAAGGCGCTACGCCCGATTTCTATGAGCGTCAGCTTCAGGTGGTATACGTAAGCAGCTTGTTGCGTGCGCTATCGGCAAAAGCAAGGCAGTCGAGCTTTCTTCGATGTCCGCACTGAAAGAAGGTTTAAAAACCTTTCGACCATAACTCTACAGCATGCCATGTAGCTTCGGTAAACCATTGCACAGATGAGCGTTCAACAGCTTTCTTCGATTTCAATTCGATGGAAGATTTTCAGAGCCATCAAAAACCCCTGCAATCAAGTAAAGGCTACCGAGCTGTTTAAATTGCTGGCACGTTTGCGCCTTTCAGCACCCTTCAAAAACGCTGAAAGCCCACTATGACGTGCTGTATCGTCGAGCTAAAAACGGCTTTGACCGAAAAGTAAAATACCTTTGTTTTATTGATTTTTCGAGTGCAAACTCACCTCTTTGCCCATGTTAACCATTGCGGTTAACAGACAAAAAGAAATCAATAACTACAAAGAACAATCCATAACGCCATGCAGGAACGTTTGTTTCTGCATGCACTCTTCTAGCGTTGATGCGCTTAAATTGAAAACAAATTTCTCAAATTTAAAATAAAGTAGCAAATGAAAAAGTCGACTCGCACAAGCACCACAAAATGGTTTGGACTCATACTTGGGGATTTTTCTTATCATGTTCTCCTTGTCAGGCTTGGTATTAAACCACCCCATGCTGTTTTTCAGGGGTCAACGTTAGCCGCGCTATCCTACCCTCCAATTACCAGTACCAGCAATGGAACAAAGGCTTATTAGAGGTAGCATAGCTTGGAACAAACGTGTTCTGCTATATGGAACAGCGGAATATGGGTGACAGATAGCACCACTTCTTTTTCGACGACTTCAATAAAAGGCTTACCTGAAGGAGCCGATTTTCGACAAATTCGTGGCATTGTCAGCACGCCCGCAGGCTCGGTCTTGGCTCTTGGTCAGTACAGAATTATACCAATTGCAAAAATGACAACAGCTGGAGCAAGCTGCCCCTACCCCTGCAACGAAAGTGAGAAACTATGCGATATTACGGCTAAAGGCGACAGTATCATTATTACGAGTCGCTCACATTTATACCTCTCTCTGCCGCCATATAAAAGCTTTACGCAAATAACCCTCCCACCTGCCGCAGGTAATGATGGTAAGGTTTCGCTCTTCCGCACGATATGGCTTTTGCATAGCGGCGAGCTTTTTGGCACAATAGGCGTGCTCTTTGTTGACTGTATCGCCCTCGTTCTTATCTTTTTAACCCTCTCGCATACTGTATTGGTTTATGCCCCACGTTGTCAAGGGTAAGGGTCAGCGATTAAAACACAAGTTGGGCTCATGGCATAACAGCATCGGAAAAACTAACTATCGTCTTCACGCTCTTCCTATGTTTAACAGGCTGGCTACTACGTCCACCTGCCCTTATTGCCATTGCCTCAGGCCAAATACCGCTATCCCCTTCACCACCCCTGCACAGCACCAAATGCATGGCACGACAAATTGCGCTCAATACGCTACGATAACGAGGGCGGCCGACTGGCTACTTTATACGTCAGATGGCTTCTTTTTCACATGAACTCTTTACAGGCCAAACCCCATGCCGAACCTGTACAACCGCCCGTTAGCGTAATGGGTATTAACGTTGAAGAAAAAGGATAATAACGGCACGTGGCTTATTGGTTCGTTCAGCGGAATGTACAGATGGGACCGTAAAAACAATAGAGTAACCGATTACTATACCAACCTCATGGCGCGCCCTGTAGCAGGTATTCCTATTGGCACAAAACGTTATTTCGGGCTATACTAACGATTTTGTCGAAGGGCCCTACGTTATTGATTATAACACTGGCACTGATGCATTGCCCATGCCTGCATGGCTGTCTACGCTGCCCATGTCGCTGCGCAATGTATGCATCGAGATACATACGGGTCGTATTTACACCTTTATAGGTTTCATGGGTATTTTCTATATCTTCCTTATAGGCCTATGCCATTGCATGGTGCATATGGACTAGGTTGGAAGATGAATACAACAAATAACCTGATATATGGAACGATGATAGCCCTACGGCCTCATGGTTCCATTTTCTTTCATGAGATAAAACCAGCAAGTGTTTTACCTCTTCATCATGTAGCTATCATCAGTCAAAGATAGCCACACAGATTTATACATTGTTATATAGCTAACATAGCTTTAATATATTTTTGCTCAGCTAACATGCGCACATCGTAGCTATAATGTTGGTTTTATTTTAATCTAAGATGCTTCCTTTGGTCACATACTTGCCTGCACCTGTAAACACCAGCACGGCCGACCCAACAAATACAGCATAGCCAGCTCGATAGCCCAACCTCCTGTAGCTGCGTTAATGGTGAAATATGGTCTAAATGCGCCATAAGTATTGCTACTGCCATATTGCAACCATCACTCACTGCAGCAGCACGCGTCCATACACCTGCAATAATTGGCAGTTAGACAGCAATTCTGCAGCCGCAAACCAAGCAATGAACGCTGGAAGCCCCATACTGGTAGCATTCCCTCAATAAAAGCGTAACCGCGTCAGTACCTTCACCATGAAGCAACATTAAACCACCTATAGTTAAGCGTAGAAGCAACAAACCAAATCGTTGTTGCGAAAACAATCTTCTGTAATTCCATTTTTCTTCCTTCTTTTAAACGTGATATAATTATAATGCTATTTTTTCTGTATGTTACAACTCTGCCCTATCGCCACGTTGTCGCGGCACAAACTGACACCTCACAAAGATAAACATTTGTAAGCTACCACGAAAACGATGAAATAAAAAGTGCGCACGCATACAAAGCAACCTTTCTGTCGAAAAGCTGAATGTGTGGCGACCACCGTACACGCTGTATGGCTGCCGTAGTACACATCATACGTCGGCCGTCGTACGCGCGTACTACGGCCGCCATACAACCATCCTTTCAACGTCATCGGTTTACACAAACGGCATTATGCTCGCACCATTATAAAATGGTGGGACGAGTGCCAGACCGTACACCGTAAAACCACAAAAATATAACAGCTCGAACTTGCGCATTTCGGAGCTAAACAAACAAAACTCAAAAATATGTCGTAACTTTGCAACTGATATGATTTATCCTACGAATTTTGAGGCCAAAATAGGCTTTGACGAGATACGAACCATGCTCAAGGCGCAATGCTTGTCGCCATTGGGCAAAGGACTTGCCGACGAATTAACATTCAGTACCGACCACAATCAGGTGAACCGATGGATGGAAGAAATTCGAGAAATGCGACGTATTGGCGAGGAAGAAGATGCGTTGCCGCTCACCGATTTCTACGATGTGCGCGAAAGCATTAAACGCGTGCGCCTTGCAGGAACATGGTTAGAGGGAGAACGAGGCTTTTCGATTTGAAACGCTCGCTCAAAACAATTGATGCCCTCGTTAAATTCTTTTATCGTGGCGAAGCCCTCAACGACGGCACAGCTTCACGCGGTGCAAACCCTGCGGATAACAGCGCGACCGATGCCGAAAACGCTGATAACGACGACTTTTTCGCTCAAGCGTTGGAACTATCCTGCGCTACACGACCTTGCCGACGGCATAGCCACATTCCTGTTTTGGTGCAGCAAATTGACCAGATTATTGATAAATTTGGACACATGCGCGACACGGCGTCGCCCGAATTGGCTCAAATTCGGCGAGAGTTGGCGCGCGTAGAAGGGTCTATTTCGCGCATTCTGGGTGGTATTCTACGTTCGGCACAGGCCGGAAGGTATTGTAGATAAAGACGTTGCGCCCACCATGCGCGACGGCCGTTTAGTGATTCCTGTTGCTCCCGCATTGAAACGAAAAATATCGGGTATCGTGCACGACGAGATGCATCAGGACGCACGGTGTTTATCGAACCTACTGAAGTGGTAGAGGCCAACAACAAAAATTCGAGAACTGGAAAGCGACGAACGCCATGAAATTATTCGCATTCTGACGAAAAATGGCCGAAAGAATAAGGCCGCATGTACGCGAGATGCTTGACAGCTATCAGTTTCTGGCGCAAATTGACCTTGTGCAGAGCCAAAAGCACAATTGGCCCGACACATGCAGGCGTTTGAACCTGAAGTGAAAGCTGCACCCTTACGTCGACTGGATTCGTGCCATACACCCCTCTTAGCGCGCACGCTGGAAAAAGAAGGGCGAAAAAGGTAAAACCGCTTGACATTATGTTGACAGCTGAGAAGCATATTCTGATTATTTCAGGACCTAATGCTGGCGGAAAATCGGTTTGTTTAAAGACAGTTGGACTGCTGCAATATATGTTACAAAACGGGCCTGAGCATACCTATTGACGGACGGTCTACGTGTGGCGTGTTTAGCGATATCATGATTGACATAGGTGATGAACAAAGTCTGAGAACGACCTTTTCTACCTACTCATCGCACCTATTGAACATGAAGAATATGATTCGGCAGGCTTCGCCCCAAACGCTTATTTTGATAGACGAGTTTGGTACGGGCACCGAGCCACAGATTGGTGGGGCTATAGCCGAGAGCGTTCTGGGGCAATTCTGCAAACGTGGCGCTTGGGCGGTGATTACAACACACTATCAAAACCTCAAACATTTTGCCGATTCGCACGACGGTATTGCCAATGGCGCTATGCTTTATGACCGACATGAGATGCGCCCACTGTTTCAATTGGCCATCGGAAGGCTTGGAAGCTCGTTTGCTATTGAGATAGCACGCAAGACGGGACTGCCTGAAGAGGTGATTCGTGAGGCTGCCGACATTGTGGGGTCTGATTATATTCAGAGCGACAAATACCTGCAGGATATAGTCCGTGACAAACGATATCTGGGAACAAAAACGACAAACCATTCATCAGAAAGAGAAAGATTTTGCAACGTCGTATAGAACAGTATGAAACGGAGGTTACTGACGTAGAGAAAGAGCGTAAGGCTATTCTCGACAAGGCTCGACATGCGGCTGAGGAGCTGCTTCAAAGAGTAACCGACGCATTGAGAACGCTATTCGCGAAATTCGTGAGCAACAAGCCGAAAAGGAAGCGACGCGACGCATCAGGGCTGAACTGATACGTTCAAGCAGGAAGTGAGAACGACAACTGGAAACAAAACGCAAAGGCGCGTAAAGGTGCTGGAACGATGAGTGAAGAAGACTTTCAGAAGAAGGTTGATCAGATTAAAGCGCGCAAGAAACGTCACGAGGAACATGTGAAAAACAAGAGCGAACGTGAGCAGAAGGCGGCATCGGCACTGCGTGAAGCTTCAACAAAGCCAGGTGAAAAAGCCGATAGCCCTATAGCGGTTGGCGACTTAGCGCGCATCAAAGGCTTAAAATCAACAGGTACAGTAGAGGCTATTTCGCAACATGGCTACGTTGGTGGTAGGCGGCATGCGCACAAAACTGCCACTGTCGCGTTTGGAACACGCTATCAATAAAGACAATGCGCAAGGTGAAAACAATGCGCCCAAAACGCGAATGGACGAGATTAAGGAGGGTTTGCAAAGCTTTAAGATGTCGCATATGACGCAAGACACCATTGATAATCATCGTAAAAACTTCCACCAAGACATTGATATACGAGGGCTTCGTGGCGATGAGGCGCTGACAACAGTACAGCATTTCATGACGATGCAATATTAATGGGTGTGCCACGCGTCAGAATCTTACACGGAAAAAGGCAACGGAATATTGCGCCAACTGATTAGACAATATCTTGCTGCTGAGCCAGAGGTAACGAGTTATCGCGACGAAAATGTACAATTTGGCGGCGCAGGAATAACCGTTGCCGATTTAGGCTAGAAAAATTTGGTTACGTAAAATATTGTTGGTACATTTGCAATATATCGTACTTTGTTAAACAATGCCCACAAGGCTATAAATAAAAAGGAGATACGGCCATGGAAGGAATTTTCAGAGATGAGATAGAACAGCGAGAAGTTGATAAGTTTTTGCAACGAGATGAAGCGCCAAATTCATCGCTATATCAAAGCGCACGGCTCAATGTTACTCATGCAAAAGTTTGAGGAAAGCCTTGTGCAGCTCTCTGTAGCCGACCAAGAGGAAGCCGTTGCACGATATATCGACCGAAACCGTAAAGGCGGTAGCGGAGATGGATTGGCGCATGCTCTTGGCGCGAGCAATGGCTAATTATTGCGACTCGTATGGCTATTTCGTTGGCATGGTGGCCGACGAGGCAACGATGAACTTCTATGTTGACCGCATGAAAAAGCAAATATCTGCGCTTTCATAACGTCATCGAGAAGGACGGAAAATATGGTTTAAGCGACTACAAAGGGCGCGAAATTCTATCGCCTTCTTACGATTTCATTCAGTACTCCCTACTGTTTTGTTGACGACATGTCGATGTTACCTGTTATCGCTGAGAAAGGCGGGAAAAATGGGATTAGTGCTACCTGACGGGAACGATACGGAGGTTCTTCCTTTCGAATACGATAATATTTCGCTGCGAGATGAGGAGCCTTGGTTCGAACTTACGCAAGGAAAGAAGGTAACTTACTGGCCCAACACAAAGAAATGAAGAAACGAATAGCAGCACTTGCCGCAACTTTCGTGCTGTGGGTTGTGCTTTTTGTACTCGCAGAAACCTGTTTTTCTGTTGATGTATGCTGGCGGATTGACGAATGTTTTTCCTGTAATTTCGCACGGCTTACCGCTTGATTTATCAGTGGCTGGCTACATGACCGCCATTCCTGCATTGGCTTTAACCATTGGATCTCTGCCCTTTACATGCTTACATGGCGAAAGAGCCGAACGCATTTTTCGATGTGTTTTTGCTTACGTGGTCGGCCATTGCATCAACAGTTGTGGCGCTTGCCTTTCGTATCAAACTTGGCTCTTTACAGCTACTGGCGCTTTCCATTAGATGCCACTCCCGTCTTTTTCATCACATCATCGCCTGCTGATGCCATGGCAAACATTGCGTGGTGGCAAGCTCTTTTGGGCGTAGGCACTACGGCTTTTTGTAGCTTTAGGGCACGTTCATGCTGTTTAAAAAGCTGTATCGTTATTTCGGAAAAGACCTCTTTACAGCACGTCCACACAAGGCCGAATGGCTCGTTATGCTACTGCTACCGCCTTTCTCTTCTTGCCCATACGCGGCGGAGTAACCGTCTCGGCAATGAATACAGGAAAAGCTTACTTCTCAGAGAACCAAACTTTAAATCATGCAGCCGTCAACCCTGTGCTGTCATTTTGTTGAGAATATCGCCCATCAGGAAGACTTTGCACATCAGTATCGGTTCATGAATGACCACGTAGCGCATGCTACTTTTCAACGTTTTGTGCGCGGAATAGCGCCGAAAGGAACGCGCCCTATAAGCGTTCTGCGAACCGATTCATTGCCTCGTCCCGACATCTATCTGATTATTTTAGAAAGCTTTTTCCGACACTCTCACGCGAATAAAAGGCGTAACTCTCCCATCTCAATAGCCTGAAAAGCGAAGGCCTTTACTTCTCACGTTTCTACGCGAATAGTTACAGAACGGACCGCGGTTTGGTCTCAATCCTCGTGGGATATCCCTCTCCTGCCACCGTGAGTTTGATGAAATTCCACGTAAAACCGCCACAATGCCGTCGCTTGCAGCCCACTTATCGAAAGCCGATTACGACCTAAACTATTATTATGGAGGCGATGCAGACTTCACGAATATGCGCTCATTCCTCATCAATCAGGGCTTTAAGAACATCACAGAAGATGCTAATTTCCCCGTCTCCGAGCGCTTAAGCAAGTGGGTGTGCCGATCACTTGCTCTTTGCAAAGGCTAAAAACGACCTCACCGCGCAAGCAAAAGCAGGATTTCGCGATATCAAGACGCGGCGTCCAGCCTTTACTGTCATTCAGACTTCGAGCTCACACGAGCCCTTTGACGTGCCATACCACCGCCTTTCTAACCCTATTCTCAACGCGTTTGCTTACACAGATGCTTGCGTTGGCGATTTTATCAAATACTTAAAAAGCCGCTGGACGTTGGAACCAATCGTTGATTATCCTCGTCCCCGACCATCTTGGCGCATGGCCTCGCAATGCTGATAGCTTCAAGTCGTGGCGCTTTCACGTGCCACTTATTTGGACAGGCGGCGCCATAAAAACGCCCTGATGTAGTGCCCGTTTACGGCTCACAGCAAGATATTGCAGCCACATTGCTCGGGCAATTGGGCATAAATCATCAGGACATGACGTTTAGCAAAGACCTCTTTTCTGACGCCTTCCACCATTCTGCCTTCTTTATGATGAACGACGGATTTGGCTTAATCGACGACGACAACGAGGTAATTTACGACAATAAACTGCAGCGAGTGCGCATCGACACAGGGCGTTTACGCGGCAAAAACATTAAAAACGGCAAGGCTACAGTGCGGGTTCTGTTCGACGATATTGCAGGTCGATAACCCATTGCAGCCTTCTGCTTAAAAAATAAACCACAATGACCCACCTTTTCATGGCCGTCATACAGACGCTTGTCAATTGGGATACACACATTCTGCTGTCGCTGAACAGCCTTCACAGCCCATTCTGGGACAATTTTTATGTTTCTTTATAGCGGCCGTACGATATGGATTCCGCTTTATTTAAGCCTTGCCGTGCTACTTTTCAGAGGTTATCACTACAAAATAGCGTTGCTTTGTATTATATCCTGCCTACTATTGGTTTGTTTTAATGACCAATTAACCTCAACTTTTATTCGCCCATTTGTAGGCCGTTTGCGCCCAAGCAATTTGGAAAATCCTATATCTCACCTCGTCCATGTGGTGAATGACTATCGCGGTGGCCGTTACGGCTTCCCCTCTGCACACGCTTCTAACTGTTGGGGCGTGGCCTTTTTTTCCTGATATATTGCTTACGAAGCAGAACCATTTCGCTGACAATGGGCCCTTTGGGCTACGCTTACCGTATATTCACGAATGTACCTTGGCGTTCATTATTTTTGGCGATATTTTCGTTGGGACTTTGTTAGGATTGGCGAGTGCTTCAGCACTTTACTACGCACTTTGCTGGTGGAAACCCGACATGATGACGCAACTGCAGAACCCTCCGTCAACGAAAAAGCGCCAACTCACATGGCTTCCACCCACCGTTTATACAGCCATAGTTGTTATACTCCTCGTTGTTTCCCTTATTCCTTAATAGGCATGCAGCTTGAACCCATTGCTCATTTTCGTTCGCCGTTTACCTCAAAATTCGGAATCCCCAAGCAAAGCGGACTCGTCGAAGAGCTTGAAGGGAGCATCATTTTTTGAGCCAAAATATCGAAACCCCGACGCATTAAGAGGTATTGATAGCTGATTTCCTATGGCTTATTTGGGGATTTTCGGCCAATAAACACGCAGCAACAAGTCCTGTTGTAAGGCCGCCCGTGCTGGGAGGCAACCAACGAGTAGGCGTTTTTGCTACGCGTTCGCCATTTCGTCCTAACCCACTCGGACTGTCGTCTGTACGATTGAAAGACGTCGTTTGGGAAAGCACGCAAGGCCCGATAATCCATGTCACAGGCGCCGACTTAATGGACGGTACCCCCATTTACGACATCAAGCCCTACGTTACCTATGCCGACTGCCACGCAGAAGCCCGTTCGGGTTTTTGTCGATAGCCACCCGTGCAGCGTCTTAAAGGTAAATATTCCCGTTGGCTGGCGTCAGCTTCTCGGCGACACAAAGCTTTGAAGCGTTGCGAAAGGTACTCGAACTCGACCCTCGTCCCCATTATCATGCCGACGACCAAAAGCTGTATGGCATGCCCTTTGAGGGTTTCGACATTCATTTTTCGCGTGCAAAATGGCACCGCCTTTGTTGAGCCATATCCCGACAGAAAAGCCATCAAAAGCCGTCAAAATTATAATACAAAAAGCTTGCTCTTTTTCTAAAAGAAAAAGGGAGTTGCATCACAACTTCTTCCATTTTCAGGCTCAAGTACTTTGAAAAAAACGCAATAAAAACCTGATATTACAGCTTGAATTGAACAGAACAACTACTGAACAAGTTTAAGACAACTGCAGAACAAGTTCAACACAATTACAGAGCAAGTTCAACACCATAATTTACCAAATATGATAGCGCAGACTGGCATTCTTTTTCCGTTACAACAGAAAGTTCAATTCCTCACAAACAGCTATTGTAACACGCTGTAAAGCCAAACTATTTTATATTATTCTCTCTTTGCTTTCTAATATTTTACACGACAAAACACGGCCATTCTGTGAAACAATAATAAAACAAAGCTGAAATCGTTTTTGAATAATAATCAGCGTATGACGACCGCCATACAATTTGTTCTACGGTCGCCGTATAAAACCGTACTACGGCCGTCATGACGCTCGTGCGACGGCCGCCAACACTCCAGCCTTACAACATAAACCAAGAACCCTTAACAACAAATCGCTACACAAATACGCTATAACTCCCTGAAACACAACGGTTTAGAAATACGCAGAGGTCAGCAAAACCCACTTACGTTTAAAGAAGCATAACGTAATTAAAATACAAACCGTTTATGTTAATTTCGGCACTCGTTTGCAATTATTTCAACAATATATACGTTTTTTCATCAAAAATAAATAACTTTGCACCCGAAAAGAGAGCGGAGTCTATTTTTATCAGATTAGAGATTAGGGTTATTACTCCATCAAGTTACTCAAAGGATAATTACAGATACCATGCTCCCGAGGCTACCTTTCAAGCGCTTCGGTAGTATATTTTGCCCTCTTTTTCAGAGGTAGATGAAATAATAGAGCATTAGAGATGAAGAAAAAGAAACAATATCAAAGTCCTTTCATAATGGCTATCAGCGTAGAAATGCAAGGGCTTGTTATGATAAATTCATTACATAGTAGCCAGCACGAAGGATTTACAGAGAGCACTAATCCTCCTCCCGTTATTGATGATGGGAACGGATGACGATTCGCCATGGTAAATATCTTGACGAAATGAGCGCATAAAAAGTGCGTAAATACACAGAAAAAACTGAGCAACCGCACTCAATCATCACTATCATTTTACTTATTGGTTGCTTTTTACAATAAGAATACTCAACTCGTAAAGCAGCCAGATAGGAAGCGATACTATGGCAAGCGTAAAGGCGTCGCCAGTGGGCGTAATAATAGCCGCGATAATGACTATAATTACTAAGGCCTGGCGCCAATAACGCTGCATCCATTCGGCTTTCAACAAACCGAAAAAGCGCTAATAGCCAACTGATGATTGGAATTTCGAATAAAATGCCGAACATAATACTCATCATCATCAGCGTATCGATATACGATTGCAACGAAAGCATGTTGTGAACGCTCTCACTTACTTGGTAGAGTGCCCAAGAAACGCACAGTTAACGGGAAAAATAACAAAATAGTTAACCAGCAATCCCTAACACAAACATCACGTACCCTCCCAGCACTACACGCACAGCGTAATGTTTTTCGCGGCGATATAAAGCTGGCGCAATGAAGCGGTAAAGAACGTATAAAACATAGGGGAAGCGATGAGAAAAACCGAACGAAAACGCTGTTTTGACGTGTATCATAAACTGTTCAGTAAGTCCGATATTCACCAAATTAATATGAAACGGTGCCGAATGAAACAGTCTATAACTTACAAAACTATACTTGCTGGGGGCCAAAACAATGCTGAAAAAGCGTTTCCTTGAAGTTGAAAGCAGCAAGTCCACACACCACAGTAACGACAATAATGCGCACCAAACAGCTGCGCAACACGTCAACATGTCCCCAGAACGTTAAATCGTCATCGTGCATCAGATGATGGATAAGTTCAGTTTTTCTGAAAGCCACTACAGGATTAAGCCTCCTTCGTAGTGTCGTTTTTCGGTTGTTTTTCTTCAGTAGTCGTAGCTTGAGATGCGCTATCCGACTGCGATTTTTGGCAGGAGCGTCGGTATCTAAGTTCGCTTTCACCTCGTTCATACCCTCTTTAAAAGCTCCTCACGCCTTGCCCAAGACCTTTCATTAATTCAGGAATCTTCTTTCCACCAAAACAGCAGAAGGATAACAAGAACAATGATAATTAGCTCGGTTGTGCTCAATCCAAACATAATAAATGCGCGTTTTAAAAAGTAAAAATTCTTTAATTTATACTTGCAAAGATAACGAAAAAAACTATATATTATAGCCGTAGTAACCTAAAAACACAAACAAAATGTCTGCCTACATGCTGCTCTTTAATACTCACCACATGCTTTTCAATCGTTCTAAACAGGGTAAATAGACAAAGCTAATAGCGTAGGGTATCACGCAAAATCCTATTTTTTTGTGCAGCTCTGACAGAATAAAATAACATCGACAACGATATTTTGGCCCACATTTTGCAGTGTTATTTTTAAAATATAACTTTGTAAAAATAGTCTGACAGGCTTTATATTAAGGAAAGAGATTAACGTATGGGAGCAAACATAAGGAAAAACGGACAAACACGTGTCGTCATTGTGGGTGGTGGAATAGGCGGACTGAAGCTCGCCATGAGCCTACGACATACCGATTATCAAGTAGTATTGGTTGATAAAAATAATTATAATCAGTTTCCACCTCTTATTTATCAGGTAGCTTCTGCTGGCCTTTGAGCCGAGCAATATAGCCTTTCCTTTCAGACGCATATTTCAAGGATGGAAAGACTTTTTCTTCCGTATGGCTGAAGTAAAAGCTATTGACGAGAAAGAGAAGGCTATTGAAACTACTGTCGGTGCCATTCATTACGACTATCTTATATTGGCTGCTGGCGCAACCACTAACTTCTTTGGCAATAAAAATATTGAACAAAACACGTTGCCTATGAAGACTGTTACCGAAGCCATGACGCTACGAAATACCATTCTTAGCACGCTCGAGAAAGCCGAAACAGAGGATAATCCAGAGAAATTACAAGCATTAATGAACTTTGTTATCGTAGGGTGGCGGCCCATCAGGAGTGGAGATTGCAGGGAGCACTTGCCGATATGAAGAAATATGTTTTACCACGCGATTATCACGACCTTCTTGAACGTATACATATCTATTTGCTCAATGCCAGCGACCGTTTACTTCAAACCATGGACCCCAAATTGTCACAAAGAGCAGAAGCCGACTTACGTAAAATGAACGTTCACGTACGTAATAACTGGATTGTTACTGATTATCAAGACGGTGTTGTGAGCGTAAAAAAATGGTGAAAATATAGCTTCAGAAACCGTAATTTGGGTGAGCGGAATCAAAGCAAACGTCATAAACGGTGTGCCACAAGAGGCTATTGGCCACAACGGACGTATCAAATGCGATCAATTTAACAGGGTAAAGGGAATGCGAAATGTATTCTGTATTGGTGATCAAAGCATTATAGAGGGCGACAAAAATTATCCTTTAGGGACATTCCCAAGTGGCGCAAGTTGCTATACAACAAGCCGTAAACGTGGCACAAAACATACAGCGTTGCGAGGCGAAAGAAGATGAAAAACCGTTTAGTTATAACAATTTAGGAACGATGGCTACTATTGGAAGGAAACGTGCTGTAGCCGAAATTAGCAGATTTAAATTCGGTGGTTTTGCAGCGTGGATATTGTGGTTAGTAGTACATTTTGCGCTCTATTCTTGGTATTAAAAACAAACTTAACGTATTCTTAAACTGGGTTTGGGGATACATTAATTACAAACAGAACTTGCGTTTAATACTTCGCCCCTGATGAGAAAAATGCAGAAAAAGGATAACACCTTATCTTAAAAACATTTACTTTTATAACGTTTTTGAAATGCATCATAAAAAGCAAATAGCCAATAAAAAACATAATAACAGCCCACCTCCAAAAATCAATTTGGCTGTGGGCTGCCGTCCTACGAATAGTAAAGACCTTTCTACCTCAGAACTATGAACTACGCTATTGAAGACTTTTTACATAGTTGAAGTATGCTTGTCTCAGCTTTCAGCCTCCCTTCCATAGGGTCCTGTGGGGCACATATTTTTGTAATACTGGAACGATACGGCCTTGCTCACCTTGTCAACACCCAATTCTAACGTAAGCTGTTGCTTGATTCGCTCAATCGATGCTGGCAATTCCGAGACGGTAAATGTCTCAAGATCGGTCCAGAATTCGCCCTGATAAGCTGTGTTTTCTGTATAAAGTCCTTTAGCCGCTGCTTTGTAATAATCGGCTAATTTAATCATTTTCACGTGACCAACACCCACACCTATCTTGCAACATAATGACCTGAAGATTGGCTTTTGACAGCTCAGCCATGAAGTGTTGAAGCTGTTGGGGCGACGTTAAATCGCTATTCCAGAAAGCTGCTATCGACACAGGTTTATTATTAATCTGGTGTAGTCTGTTTGAAATTTTATTGACAAACAAATTGCGGAACGACGCCACTTTCTCATCAGTATTATAAGCATTTGGTTCGGGTTCGTGCGGAATATACCAGCCTTTAAATGCAGGGCTATGACCAAACAGCGCATTAACTTGTTCTGCAACGGTGATACAGCGCTCTGCATGTAACCTTAGCCAGTTCTCATTCGTTTGATTTTGCCAGTAGCTATTATCGAAATAAAGACCAATATACACGTCCATTTTGCTTCTGTTCAGCCGCTGCAAGTAGGCGCGCAAGAGCGAATTTCCCTTTGTTTGGCGTAAAAGCGTTATTGCCATCATACCATACTTTATCATTGAAAGCTGCGAATTGTACTATTACTGTATTCAAGCCTATCTGCTTCATTTTCATCGAGCAAATTATTCCATTGCGACTGTTCCCAATTGTCTTTGTCAAAGAATTCAACAAAAAGTACCCGTTAATACCATACGTTATTCACCTTACCTTTTTCGGGTTCTTTGGGTTTCGGCGTGGGTCATCACCGCCACAGCTGCACAAAAAGCAGCGGAAAAAGGAGTGCAATAAATAGAAAATACTTTTTCATCATTTTTATATTTTGTAAATTGAATAAAAAGATTAGCAAGCAGGACGGTGACGGGAGGAAGAGCGCCTCGAGCAGAAACCTGCCCTCCGTACGCTTTCAACCTCAGCCGTCTTTTTACACCATATGCCACATTTTTTTAAAGGTTTGGTGCCGTCTTTATGCTTTACATCTGAAGCTCCATCCGCCTGTCAACATCAGATTCTGACGCCAACACACATTCGACTCGACTCTGCCAAAGCACAAGCTCATCGTCTGCAAGCTTCATCATTCTATACACGTCTGTTGCCGCTTTTGCAGCTACAGAATAGCTTATATTATGGTCAAAATTGAACGCATCTTTAATGATTCGTACGCTCTCTACTTTGTCCCCACATACAAATAGGTATAAAACAAGTACGAACAGCATCAAAAACGAATGCCCTTTCAGTTTCATGACTATTATTTCTTCGTGATAGATTAAATCTGATTCAAATATATAGAAAAATAAAATAAAATTGACGCGATTATCTGATTTTTTTCTTTACACTTTAACTAATTTTTACCCTGATCGCTGCATAAAAATGCTGATGATTTTTCCTATAAACTTTATTTTATTCCTTTATTATACAAAACATATTTGTGCAAGAAACAGAAGTAATATTTTTGAAGGTTGCTCACAAAGCACATGTTTTTATCCATATATACTCTATGCGTTTTTACACATATTTCTTCACAATAACGACGTGAAAAATAAATTTACAACTTTGCTCTCCTGCTGCGCTTATTTTGAAATCATTTGTCTAATAGTTGTGAAAGACACGAAAAACAAGGCCTTTTGCAGAACTTATTTTATAATCAACAACTTAATCCTAATTACACAAATTTCCTGTTTCCTACACCTATTTATCTTCTTGCGATTACGGCACAATCGCATTGCGTTTACGTCGTAAACGCGTAGTATTTCTTGCGTAAACGCACGCTGATTACAGCGTAAACGCACACCCTTTACATCGTAATCGCACCTCTTTCACCCTCAAAAAGTATCGTTCTCACATGATAACCCACCCCAAAAACACGACACACACCCTTCTTAGCGCTCTCTATTTCACCCTGTTTCAAACACCTAAAAATTCAGAATTTAAATTGACAATTTACAAACAGGCCAACAACTACAAAAACAACTAAGAGCAACATGGGGAAGTAAAACATAGCATTGACGACAGTCGCAGAAAGCGATACAGAGCACCTCTGCACGTGTTAGGTACTACAAATTCTTATTACTGAGGAAACAGAACCTACAAAGAACAAAAATCTCGCTGTGTCAAGCGAGATTAAAAGTAGTCGGTAGGGGAATCGAACCCCTATGCCAAGATTGAGAATCTTGTATCCTAACCATTAGATGAACCGACCATTTTCGGAGTTATTCACACTACAACTTTTGTTGCGTTGTGCGGAAGCTGGGGATTCGAACCCCCGGTACGCGGAAAGCGCACGGCAGTTTAGCAAACTGCTGGTTTCAACCACTCACCCAAACTTCCTTTTTCCGTTGGTTTCGTAAACCTACAGCATCCTTTTTGAAATGCAGATGCAAAGATATATAGATTATTTTGTTTCACCAAACTTTTATATAGGTTTTTTTGTGTCTTTCTTGCGTTTTTTTAGACAAGAGAACAGGGTAAAAGAGACAAACTAAAACAAATGAATTTTGCAGCGAGAGAGAGGACAGAAAGACAAAAAGAACAGATTGATTTGCAGCGAGAGAGAGGACAGAAAGACAAAAAGAACAGATTGATTTACAGCGAAAGAGAGGACAGAAAGACATAAAGAACAGATTGATTTATAGCGAAAGAGAGGACAGAAAGACATCAAAGAACAGATTGAAAAACGCACGTAAATAAAAGCTTAGAGAAATAACAAAAAGCTTATGACATAGCAAAGAACCAGCAGGAAAAGGGAATAAAAGAACATTTAAAAAGGGGTACCCATTTAAACGGCACCCTACTTTCTTGCATGGGAAAACATGCAACTATTTTTATATGAGAGTTATTCTTAATCTGTGTAGAACAATTCTGAGATTAGAATAACGAGCAAGCCAAATGGTAGCAAAGCTTCCTCTTATTCGAAATAATATAAGAACTGTGCTTCGCCTTTCAACGCGGGCTTACGCTGGCCTTCAATCTCGATTGTGAAGTCGATGTATGCCCTACAGATACCACGCAGACTTTCGATTTTAGCCAAATTAGCGACCAATCGTATTCTGTTGCCCGTGAGAACAGGCTGTCCGAGCGCATCTTATCCATGCCATAGTTTACCATCATCTTCAGATTGTTCACGCCAACAATCTGATTCCACATGTAAGGAAGCAAAGCGTCAAATATCCGTGTGCGATGGTGCTCTGATAAGGGCTATCGGTCTTAGCGCGCTCTACGTCAACATGAATCCATTGGTGGTCAAAAGGTAGCGTCAGCAAAAGGCATTAACACGTGGCTGATCAACAGTAAGCCAATCAGAAACACCCAACTGTTTGCCTTCAAAAGCAAATTCTTCGTATGAATTGATGATAGTTCTTTCCATTTTAATTCTATTATTTTTGATTTTTACGGCTGCAAATTTAAGCAAAAACCTGCACATAAAGAAAGAAAAATGTGTAATTTTGTGCCACGTATGAAGCATATCATCTTCGACTTAGGCAATGTTTTTTGGTGCGACTTGACACGCCAGCGTGCATAGAAGCATTTAAGAAAATAGGCATGAAATGGTCATTCATCGTGCGAATGACGATGCAAAAAGCGTATTAGAACAGTTGGGGTTAGGACTGATTTCGGTAGAAACTTTTTGTCAGAAGGCGCGTGAACTTTCTGGCTCTCAGGCATCTGATGAAGCCATTTGCCATGCAGCAAACGCTATGTGAGTTGAAATTCCTGATGAGAAAAAAAGCGTCGTTTGCTCGATTTAAGGGTGCGAGGATACCGCGTTTTCCTGCTAGCAATACCAATTCTATACATTGGGACTACTGCGTAGAACAACTTTTTCCATACAAAATTATGGTGTAGCCGACTATTTCGAGCGTATATCCTCTCACAAGAGATGCATTTGCAGAAGCCCGATGCAGAAATTTTTCAACGAAGTGTTGCGCCAAACGGTATTCATGCAGAAGATTCTATTTTTATTGACGACCTTCCCGAAAACTGCGAAGCAGCAAGAGGCATGGGCATACAGGCCTTCAAAATACCAATTTTGACGATTGGGAGTTGTTTTTAGACCGAAAATCTGTAAATAAAAACACAAAGATCGAAAGTTTTATACCTTATTATATTAGAAGCCTTATTTGACGAACGATGAGGCTTCACCCACTATCGACGTACTTTTTATCTCATTAAAAAAACGCTAATAAAGTCCCACTTCTGTGCTCGTGGTGCAGATTTTGTAATTTCGCTTTCGTTTTACAAAACCACTATGCCTAATTTGAATACTCGCTTCAGCGCTCAAACGCTACAAAAACATATCCGTTTATTTTTCGCCTTCATCGTAGCCATTACCTCTAGCAGCCTGCAGGCAAGAAAGAAACGTCGAACAAAAACGTTGTTGCCACATCGTTATCAGTTGATACGTTATTAAGGCAGCGTTTAAGCAAATTTGCTTCGGCTCGCCGTCCCTAGAAAACTTCGGACTTTATGTTTACGACCTCAGTGCTGACAAACTGGTGTTTGCCGACCGCGAGAATCTGTCGCAGCCTATTGCGTCAAACACCAAGCTTCTGTCAGGGTGTGGCAGCCTTCATAAGCTGGGAACTCGATACAAATATACCACATCGCTTTATGCACGTGGGCAAATCAAGGGCGATTTACTATATGGCGACGTCATCTTCAAAGCGTCACTCGACCCCCTTTTGCAGCCAGAGGACCTCACTATGTTCGCTAAAGCACTGCGCCGCAAAGGCATAACTACGTTTGATGGTCAGACTTATCTTCGACCTTGTGCTACACGAAAAAGGTGAAGGCTGAAGAACATTGGTACCCTGCGGACTTAGCATTCTCACACTATGGCTTATTATATAAAGGGAGAAGATAAGGTGCAAAAAGGCCTAAAACAGGCTTTCAAGGCACAGGGAATAGCCGTAGCCGACAGTCAGCTTGCAACCGCACAAACACCGCGTAACGCCCATTGTATCTTCCGTTTCTATCGTTCCATTGACCGCGTTACACGACGTATGTGGAAAAATAGTAGCAATACGCAAGCCACATCATTGCTTTACACATCCGAGCCATGCTGTGCAACCGTCAAATCCTGACCGCTGCAACCGCTGGCACAAACTACTTACGCGAGTTTCTCCGTACCGACTTAGGCCAACGTGATACCTCGCTTGTGATACACGATGGCTGCGGTCTTTGTACACAGAATTGCTTGTCGCCGAAAGCGCTCGGAGCCATTCTCATCTATGGCTATCAGCATAAAGACATCTACAAACAGTTGATGGAGGAACCTTAGTATTTCAGGCGTTGACGGCACCTTATACAATTTAATGACCGACCCACGCATGCGAGGACGTATCCATGGCAAAACAGGCACTCTCACACCCCTACGGAATTAGTTCGCTTGCGGGCTATTGTCGAGTGCTGATGGTCATGAGTTGGCATTTGTATTGCTCAATAGTGAGATGTCGGTGCTTGATGCGCGCGTGCTTCAGCGCAATTTGTGCAAGGCACTTATTGATAATTAACACGTTTTTGCGATGCCTTTTTCACTTTTCAAGGCTAATTTTAAGAGCGATTTATACCGAAAAATGGCATTTTATATTCTATAAATATATTCATTATGCGTAACGAGAAACCTCGTTACGCATATTTTACTGTCGAGTATATACAGCAAACTTAACCTTTATGTAAAGCACGCTAAACACCTTTATAGTATAAAAGCTGACCCATTCGCGCAACAAACTACCCTATTTCGCACAAACACCGAAAAATTATGTACTTTTTATTGCGCGGTTCTTAAATTTTCTATATTTTGCCAATAGTTAATATAGAAAGAGAGAACTGCTAGATTGCCTCTCTGCGGTCTTGACAAAAGACCGCATGAATTGTTTTTAGGGCTCTTTTTAATTTATCTTTTAGAATAAAATCAAAAATGGGACGTGTTTTTGACAAACTGTTGAACTGGTATTTCAGTAAAAACTCACTGCCCTATTGGTGCGTATTGCTCGCCGATAGTGCAATTTGTTACATCTCAGGTATTGTTTTTCTGGTTCTATTACCGTGGAGCCGTTACGCTTGGTAATATAGGGTTTGCTCTCGAAAACGATTGCCATTTACATGGTTTTCAACCTTATCGGTTTCAGGGTATTCCGTACTGCAGCGGAATTCTACGCTACTCGTCGTTCGTCGACCTGCAACGCGTGGCCCTGCACAGCTTCTTAGCTGTGCCATTGCCGAAGTAGTACATTACATTATCTTCCAAATCCCCATGCAATTTGTGCGCCTTCAGGGTAGGCAAATTCTGTTGATGTACATTCTTGCCACCATTTTAATGTGGACAATGCGTGTACTTGTGAAGGCACTTTATGACATTTCACTCAACACTATCAACCGCAAAGGTGCCCTTGTATATATGGTATTCAGGAAGGCGGTGTGGCTATTGCAAAGAACATGCGTTCCGATAGGGTCAGTGGAGATATATTTTCGAAGGTTTCATCTCACCTGAACCATTGACGAGCCGACACACCTTAATGGGTAAGAAAGTGTACAATCCTGATGCTAACATTGTGCAAACAATCACCGAAAAAGGTATCAAGGCTGTTGTAGTTTCACCGTTACAACGCGAAAAGTTCCGTAAAGATACCGAACTGCAAAGAAACCCTTATTGACAGCGGTGTACAGATCTACATGATGCCCGACCTTCAAGAATGGAAGACCGACGGCAACCTAACGGTGAATAACTTTAAGGAGATTAACATCGAAGACCTGCTGCCACGAAGCGAAATTAAGGTCGATATGGACGCTATTGGAGAGATGTTAAACGATAGCACCGTGCTTATAACGGGCTCGGCAGGCAGCATAGGTTCTGAAATGGTGCGTCAGATTGCTGTATTCAGACCTCGCAAAATGATTCTTATTGACTCTGCAGAAACACCGCAACATAACATTCGTTTGATGATGCGTGAGCGCTTTCCAGATGTTGAATGCAACGTTATCGTGGTGAGCATTGTACAGCAAGACCGCATGGAACATATTTTCAGCATAGCGAAACCCGATTATGTCTTCCATGCTGCAGCCTACAAGCATGTGCCTATGATGGAGGATAACCCCAGCGAAGCCATCTATAACAACGTGTTGGGTACAAAGATTATAGCCGACCTTAGCGTGAAATATGGTGTTAAGCGCTTTGTGATGATTTCTACCGATAAGGCTGTAAATCCCACCAACGTGATGGGTTGCTCGAAGCGTTTTGTGCGAAATTTATTGCCAGTCGCTGAATAGTCATCAGGAAACCACACAGTTTATCACTACTCGTTTTGGCAATGTACTGGGTAGTAATGGTTCTGTTATTCCTATCTTTGAGAAGCAAATAAAGAGTGGCGGCCCTGTAACCGTAACCGATCCTAATATTATTCGTTTCTTCATGCTTATTCCAGAAGCATGCCGTTTGAGTACTTGAGGCAGGGAACACATGGCAAGGGGCGGTAGTATCATGGTGTTTGATATGGGTAAACCTGTCAAAAATAGCTTCACTGGCTCGACGTATGATTAAGCTCAGCGGTGCGAAAGGTGTGGAGATTAAATACACAGGGATTGCGACAGGGCGAAAAAGCTTTATGAAGAGCTGTTATCTGATAAAGAGTACCCTTCAAGCGAAAAACGAAAAGATTCGTATTGCTAAAGTTGAGCCGAGAGACTATGAAACGGTGGCACGTCAAATCGAAGAGCTGTTTGAAATATCTTACTCTTTCGACAGCATGGCGATTGTAAGCAAGATGAAAGAGATTGTACCCGAATATGCACCTAACAATACTTGTTGGGACGTTCTGAATACAAAGTAAACTCATAACAGAAATTTTTGTGCGGCTTTGCACAATAAGATAAAAATAAGGTTATCGCTCAAAGGCGGTAACCTTATTTCGTTTTATGACGATATCTACAGCGTCGAAGCTATAACAAATCACCCAGCTTCACTGGTATAGCTTCAATCTCTACTTATACAGGATAGTGTCAAAACTATAACAAATCATCTATCTCCATTGCTATAGACACAATCTCTACTTATACAAAACAGTGTCAAAGCCACAACATAGCATCAATCTCTACTCATCATCGCCGAATATTCTGTATGTAATTCACGGCTTATCTATCCACCACAAGCCTACACTTACCACCTGACAACATTGAGCCCGCGAGATCTCCACGAGCCTATAAAACAAAAAGTCCCACAACCAAACCCTAAGGTTGTGGGACGTAAATATCAATGTTTATCCGAATCTATTTATTTAATGCTAAAAATATCGCTGTAATCATTTAGTATACGACGCGCACCGCGATAACGGTTATTATAGTAAGGTTCTGTGCTACTCGACACTGTTACACCCTCGCGAACACGATGCGTGTATAAAGTCAAAGCTACCATCTTCTTTCACCTTGCTTACTATTCCAACATGTCCTACGCTTCCCCTACTGTTGCGACCAGCAAAGAAAACAAGGTCACCCGCATGCACTTCTTCACGTTCTACGCTGATGCCTTCGACAGATTGAGTACGCGAACAGCTATTCAAGCGAATGTTCATACTCTTATATACATACGAGGTAAAACCAGAACAATCGAATGCTGACGGGCCTTTGCTGCCACGACGATAAGGTCTTCCCAAATACTGTTCAGCGCGAGCCACAATCTGTTCGCCCGTAACCGAGAACAGAGCCTCAAATTCACTCACCGGCATTTTCGACGTTTTTCGGCGATTTTTGGTGATGCGGCGTAAGCAGCTGTTGTAAGTAGCGTGGCGAATATAAAGATGATGACTTTCTTCATTTCTGATTTGTTTTTGTTGTATTACAAAAGTACGAAACATATATATACATCGAAAAGCCAACAGCGTTTTTGTAGGTGTAAACTGCAGAAAAGTAGTGGTAAACGTACGGGTAAAAAGCGTATGTTGACAGAAATTAAACTTGTTTTACATCAATATTATGGCCTTTTTTGAAACTTTTTCAATAAAAACAGGGGCTATCCTGTAACATTTTACAAGATAGACCCTCGTTATTTCACACCTATATTATAATAAGGTGGCATTGTTATTTTTGGAATAATACTATCGAAATTTAATCGAATCGATTATCGTATCGTTTTGAGATGACATGCACTTTGTAACACACTGCCTTTCCGAACTAATCAAGAAAAATACCAGCTATCTTAAGCAATAGCTGGTACCTTATGACATAATGCCTTTATATGTTTTTCGAAAATAGCGTATGAAAGCATGAATATCGTACCTTCACTACACTAATATCTATTTAGATTTCAGCAATTGTATGCAGACGGGCTTTTTGAGACAGAATCGTGTTAGGCTGCAATTTCAGCAGACCCGTATTAGCATCGCGCTCAAAAATTTGGATACTGTTACCATCACGACACGCACAAAGCAAGTAACGTCCATTAGGTGTAATGGCAAAGTTACGAGGGTGACTATCGGTTAATTGATATCCAACCTTACGCAGTTTGCCCGTTTGTGGGTTCACTTTAAAAACAGAAATTCCGTCAGCTTTCAGACGATTGCTGGCATAAAGATAGCGTCCATCGGGCGAGAGATGCAAGTCGGCGCCACCACGTCCGCCCACACCTATCAGACGCTATTGTTTGTAAACGCGTCAACCTTCCGTCACGATTACTGAACACGGTCACCGTTCCGCCCAGCTCACTCATCACATAAACATACTTCCAATTGGCCGAATGCTCAATATGACGTGGTGCCGAGCCTGCCTGTAACCGTCCTGCAACACCCTGCGGAACAACCTCAGCGCCCAGCTTTTTATACAGAAGTATCTGATCAGCACTAAAGTCGGTAGCCAAAAATATGGCCGTCAGGCATGAAACGTGCTGTATGAACGTGTGGAACATGCTGCGGTGCTTTACCGTCTTTTAGCGAGTTACCACGATAAATATAGCGGCATCGCGCCAGACTTCCGTCCTTTAAAAATAGGGAAGACACTCATGCTACCACCCGAATAATTCGCCGTTATGGCCATCGAATCAGTAACATCTACAAAACACGGATCAGCGCCACCTGTGCGGTATTTATTCAGAAACGTCATCTTTCCTGTAGCTGCATCGAAGGCGATAGCGTTGAGCGAAGCATAGATATCTGATGTTTCGCTAACGGCATAAAGCATGCGACCGTCACGCCCAAAGGTTAAATAAGAAGGATTTATCATCGATAACGAGTCGAGAAACGTCGCTGTTCCCGTGTTCTGATCGAAGCTTAAACTATAAATTCCCTTGCTACCCGTGTCGGTATATGTGCCTACAACCATTGTCAGCACATCATTTGCACGTGTTGATGTCATTAGTGCAAGACTTAACAAACTGAGTAAAAGTTTTTCATTCTTATGTAATTTTTCGAGATTTAATGGCTTTTCTTGCGTTGTTGTCCCTGATTCTGCTGACGCTTACGCATGTCATTCCACATTCTTGCGCCCATCAAACCAATGCTATAGTAAGGAAAAGGAAAACCGCAATAAGGATATATAGCTCTGTTTTTCCATAGAAATTAAGTTTTATGTGTACAAATCAAATTGTCTGAGCACAATTCCACACAACAAGACAATCGTTCTCTTATTGTATAACGGCTTATGTTCGTATTTTATTGGATAAGAACCTATATAAATTTGTATAAAAAACTTGTAGTCACACCGCACTTTTTCGTATATTTGCGCTGAACAAATCCATAAAGCTTATGAAAAGTTTTGATCCCCAACCTTGGCTATTGCCACAACCCGTATTAATTCTTGGCACATTCGACGCTGAAGGAAAAGCCCAACGCTATGAACGCAGCGTGGGCAGGGAATGTGGAATATGACACTGAATTATTATTTCACTGGGCAACCACCAAACAACCGATAATTTGGAGTTTAATAATGATTTTACCGTAGCCTTTGCTACACAAGAAACAGTGGCTGCTGCCGATTACGTCGGCTTAGTAAGCGGTAGGAACGAGCCCCAGAAGATAGAAAAGTCAAGACTTACGCCCGAAAAGGCACCTACTGTAAATGCTCCTTTGTTCAAGGAATTTCCGATGACGTTCGAATGTCGTGTCAATAATATGATGGATAAAAAGCAAAACAGGCTGTTATCTTTTTGGCTGATATTGTGAATATTCTCGTCGACGAGGCATACCTTTCTGAGGACGGAAAGCCCGACGTTCAGAAAATGGGGACTTATTACTTTCGACCCTACCCAGCTTTCTTATATCGCTTTAGGTCAACGTGTTGGGAAAGCATACAGCGAAGGAAAGAAGCTAAAATAAACCACGAAGCGGCAGGATCTGTTCGGACTAATCCCGAAAAAACCATACCGCACGCTACATTTTTATTTTCGCAAAAACAACAAAAAGCGATGGGGCTAACACGCAGCCTCATCGCTTTTTGATATATCAAACTCTACCTTATTATATATATTAGAGTTCGCGACTTGGTTTCAGCACGTTAGAAACCTTCTTATTGAAAGTCTTTTTCAGTTTATACGTTGCCGTTGCACGAATATCATCAACAGCGGCAGCAGCCTTAATAACGTATGTTCCTGCATCAGCCACCCACTGACTACTTGCTTCATGGAACGAAGCCAAATCATAATCGGCTACCGTAAAGGTCAGTGTTTGCTTCTCACCAGGTTGCAACAGGCGTGTCTTACCGAAAGCCTTCAGTTCAACTACTGGCTTTTCTATTGTGCCTTTTGGCGCAGTAACATACAGCTGTACAACCTCTTTACCTGCCGTGCGGCCTGTATTGGTTACGGTTACCTGTGCTGTAAAAGCCCTTACCTGTAGGTTTAACCTGAGGTCGCGATAGTTAAATGTGAGTATAACTTAAACCGTAACCAAAAGGATATGACACTGGTTTGCCTGCTGTTTCAAAGTAGCGATAGCCCACGTTAATGCCCTCTTTGTAAAGGCAAACTTTATCATTGTCCTTAGCTGTAGTGGGGAACCACTTGCTCGATGGGATTGGTCTATAATGTCGTTTTGGCCACGTCATCGGAAGCTTTCCTGAGGGTTTACCTTGCCAGTTACGATGTCAGCAACACAATGTCCCACTTCTTCGCCAGGCTGCCAAGCCAATAAAACACCGTCGGCAAGATGCTTCCACGAAGCCGTATTTATTACACTTCCCGAGTTGATTACAACAACAACCTTCTTACCTACTTTATGGAAATTATCGCTTACACGCTCAAGTAGCTGTTGCTCATCGGCAGTAAGGTTAAAACCTTTGTCGCCACTCCACACTGCGATCCCAGCCTTCGCCAGCCTCGCGTGTAATGGTAAAGATAGCAACATCAGCCAGTTTTGCCTGCTCTTCTACCGCCACGATAGTTGAGCGTTATTTCAGGATACTGAATACGTCCTGGGTACCACTCGTATTCTTGCTCACGTTCTGCTTTCTGGCGAACGTCAGAAAAACGCGATCGCTTTCTCGTAAATATCTTTCAGATTTGAGGTTGATTCTATTCCAGCCGCTTTGAAACCGTCAATAATATTCACGCAATGGTCAGGATTGACTGTACCTGAACCCCAACTAACCCATACCGAGCGAACGATATGAACCTGCACCAAAGAAGGCTGCTGTTTTTACGTTACGAAGTGGCAGAGTGGCATTGTCGTTTTTCAACAAAACAAGGCCTTCGTTACCGCCCTCACGTGCTACTAGCGCACTCTTTAAAAAAGTCAATTTTCCCACTATATTTATAATTGCGGAAAGAAGGAGTCTTTACAATAAACTCAAGAATGCGCTTTACATCTATATCTACATCTTTAATGTTAAGTTTTCCGCTCTTTACACCTTCAACAATATCTTTAATTTGCACGTCCTCTCCTGGCTCTAACAGGTCACTTCCAGCGTATATCTGCTCTGTGGTATTGCGGCGACCAATCCAGTCGGTCATCACATGCCCTTAAAACCCCAATCAGTTCGCAACACGTCTGTGAGCAATTCGCGACTGGCTTGTGCATAAGGACCGCTCAAACGATTGTAAGAGACATGACTGTCCATGGGTTGAACTTGTGTATAGCTATCTCAAAATTCTTGAGGTATATTTCGCGCATGGCACGCGTTGGCACAATAGCGTCAACCTCTAAACGGTTAGTTTCCTGACTATTAGCTGCAAAATGCTTCAAGCTTGTACCTACACCCGCGCTCTGAACACCCTGAATATAAGCTGCTGCAATGTTGCCGGCGAGGACAGGGTCTTCTGAAAGATATTCGAAGTTACGACCACACAGTGGGTTACGATGAATGTTTGCACCTGGTGCTAACAACACGTCCACACCCATTTCACGTGTTTCTATACCCATCACCGCACAAGCATCGTGTACTAATGACGTATTCCACGTTGCAGCAAGACATGAGCCAATAGGAAAGGCTGTGGTGTAAAAGGTTTTATCGGTGCCCTTACGCGTCCAATCGATACGCAATCCAGCAGGGCCGTCGCTGAGGATAACCTGTGGAATTCCAAGGCGAGGGATAGCGCGTGTACCGCCTGCAGCACCAGGAACACGGTCCTGAGGACCACCCACTAACAATGTTAGCCTTCTCGTCTAATGTCATGGCTTTAACGATGGCATCGATGTTATTTGCGCTCAATTTCAGGCTCTGCGCATGCAGAGGTGCTGCTATCATAGGAAGGGCAAGCAGCAAACCCTTAAATAGGTTTTTAGTTTTCATTATTTGAAAAATAGGGTTATAGTTCTGTGTTCAAAGTTACACATAAAAATATGACATGCACATAGGTTTTTACAAAAAAACTATAGTGTACACTCACAAAAACCGCCATTTACGTCAAGAAAAAGAACATAAACAGCGGCTTTTGTATATTCTGAAATAACTTTAGCAACGCTATCGAAAAATTAAACAACGCTCACAACCCCAAAGATGCTACCAAACGAGCATCAATTTCGCCACAAAACGCAGAACACGAATAGCGCAACTGTAGTTTACATTTTTAATAATAAGCCTACTCCTATTTAATAACAACCTTATTCCGACAGCGTAAGTGCAAACGGTGTAGCCTCACGATTCATACGTGCCATGATTTTAACCCCATCGGCCGACGACTCAAAGGTGAGTTCAACAGGCGTTATCCAGTTGACGTAATGCAGGGTAACGTTCAATCCTTCGGACGTACTGCCATACGAACCGCTCACTAAAAACTTACGCCTAATGCCATTAAAAACACCCTTTGGCCATATAGGGTAAGCGGGGTAAGCATGTGTAGCGGTTGTGGCCCAACGCTTATACCCCAATAGTATGCGCGTCACGATGCCCTCTTCGTCAGTTACACAGAGGATGTTTTGCCCATCGCGACTCTCTAACGACATCGATTTCCAGTGTAAAACGATTGGGCGAAAAGGGTCCACGTTTGGCCCAGAAGCTTCGCGCTAATGCCACTTGCCCTTCGGCACAAGGCAGCGTACGATGCGACGCACTGACCAAAACGCAGATAAGCTCTTCTGTTAACAGCCAGCGCATTATCCTGTGCAGCAGGAACGAGAAGGTTCCAGCAATCCCTGTTCTTTACTACCGTCGAAGGTAGAACTTTGTGTAAGCACAACCACCATGTCCTTATCGGGAATAACATAGATATGTTGGCCGTAGGCTCCATCGGCTCCTGCCGCGCCCTTTCGAGCGTAAACCCACATTTGATAGCCATAATTAGCTCTGCCTTCGGGTGTTTGTTTCTTCATCATTTCGTCGACCCATTCGGCAGGAATAAGCTGACGCCCCTTCCACATACCGCGATGAAGCAACAGCAAACCGAACTTAGCCATCGACTCGCTTTGCAGATAGAGCCCCAACCACCCGTATTATAGCCTTCGGGACTTACCTCGCCATTGCACCTCTTGAATAGCAAGGGTGTAAAAACACGCTGTCGGAGGAAGTCGAGAAGCGTTTGTCCACTTACTTTTTGCACAATAGCCGAGAGCAGATACGTGCAAATAGAATCGTACTTAAAAAAGGCGACCAGGAGTGCTTACTGGCTTTGGCCAGATAGTCGCGCACCCATAACGTAGATACCGAACGCATGTTCCAGTCGGGTTCAATGCCTGATGTCATCGTGAGGCAAATCGCGTACAGTCATCGCCTTTAGCTCAGCCGAAGGCACGTCGGGCAAACTTTTTCGGAAAGAAAGAAGCCACTTTATCCGTAAGCTTCAGCCTACCCTCGCCTACCAGAATACCTATACGGCGCTCACAAACGTCTTAGAACAGCTGTAGAGGGTGTGCGAACAGACATTGCGGAAAGGCTGTGGATACATTTCGGCCACTACTTTATCGTGGCGCAAAATCATCACGCTGTGAATACTCGTACGAGGAATAACCATCAACGAGTCGAAATAACGGGTAATGGTTTCTGACGGAATGCCACAGGCTTCGGGTGTAGCACGTTCAATCTGACATATCTGAGCCGAAACCGACAAGCCCACTGACAGGGCCAAAATAAGGAAGAAATGTTTCATAATAAGGGTTTAACGCTTTGACCTTACAAAGGTAATAAAAATATCAAAACGCCACAACGTTTATGCGTTTTAGGAAAAATACCGAAGGTGCGACGTTCGCCATATCAATGAGTATGACGGCCGTAGTACAACCTGTTTGGCGGCCGTCAAATGCGCGTACCACGGCCGTCGTCACGCCAACATCAACATAACGAGACAGGAAGTCGACCAAAACGCGGTCGACTTCATCAAAAATAATGTGTAGCAAAGTTTAAGATTTAACCTCTTCCTGATACACGCGGCCGAAGCGGTCAGTAACACGAACCGTTATGCGGGCGTCCTTACGTGTAGGCGTGCAGCGAAAAAGGTGGTCGGTTTTTACGGGACTAATCCAGTCGTAAACAACCTGTTCTTTGTTTGCGCAAATCTTAGAAGCCATTGGGTCAAAGCCTGTAAACTGCGTCATCTGCCCCATCAGCTTCCCCGTCTTCCAGCCATTCTACGCGCCAAGCCTCATCATAATTCCACACGTTAGCCACCACATCGGTGGGGAATTCGGTTGATGCGCCAACAGGGATATGTGCGCATCTGGTAGTCGGCATCGCGGCCAAAGCTGTGGTAATACCACGTTACGCGGTCGCCATCAACATCATAAACTCCGCAGCCACGGGGCGTTCCGTCCATACAAACATCAGCTTTCCACCATATTCCACACATACGGCAGCGGTGTTGTGTTCGAAAAGATTATCGTTGAAAACAATATTCTGGTTCCAATGGGTATGCCCTGAAAAGCAAATGGGTTTGGTAAGGCTTCAACACCTCAAACAGCGCAGCGGCATTGCTAATATACTCCATATCGGCGGTGTTAAAAGCGATTTTCTTAGTAGGATTCGACGGAATATGCATAGCAACAAACACCAGAGAGCCTTCGGGTACGTAGCTAAGGTCCCTGCTCTAACCACCTAAACGTGCGCTCATCAATATATCCAATATACTGGTAATCGCGTCCCGTGCAGAAGCAATCGTCAAGAATGATGAAGTGGGCCTTGCCACGATTAAAACGAATATGTGACAGGACCGAAAATAGCTTTCGAACGTTTTTCGTTGAACCTTCAAAGGTACGACTGGGCGGCATTTCCATATCGTGGTTGCCAATTGCGCGGAAAAACGGGCATATCTACTGGGGCTATAGTACGAATATAATTGGGATAAAGCGTTTGCACATTGCCCACAATATCGCCTAAATCGATAGAGAAAAACGTCCATCGTCTTGCGCCAAGGTGCCACCAGTTTCACCATATCGGCCACATCGTTAGTATAGCCTTTACTCAGGTCTTCGGGCGTAGCAACCTGCACATCAGCCTGTGCGAGGAAGCGAAAATGGTTGCTTGCATGAGGTAACGCACGCAAACGGAAAACGCATCGCTGCACGTTTAGCGCTCTATTCAGCGGTTGATAGAACATCGGAATAGTGCCTTCGCGACACTCTACTTCATAACCCGAAGGCGTAGATAGAAAGACATAGCGCGCGTCGTCGTTGGCTTCAATCTCAAATTGGCCTTTGCTGTTGGTGCTTACACAACGGTAGCCATCGCTCACCACAACACCAGCAATACCTTTTTCCTTCTGAAATCACACTTCCTTTTACCAACAGGTGTTTCGCGTTAGCCTGCAGGCTCGCGCATAGAATTAAAAGTAAAAGGAGAATAAATGGCTTCTTATGTCCAAACATAATCGTAAATTCTGTCCGTTAGCTATGCCCATTTTAAAGAGACGAACTGTAATAACAGGCTGCTCTTGATAGATAAAAATAGCACGGATAACGGTGTTTGTTTTTAATTTATCGGTTTCAATAGGGCAAAAATTAGCATTAAATAGCGCAACTTCCAAAATTATTTTATTAAATTTCGACGATTAATCGATATTTTTTATCATATCGATAACATTTTTCGTATATAGCATAATTGCTATAAGGTTATGTAAACGCACAGAGGCTGAGAAAATTTAGAAAATATTGTTTCTTTTTGTACTTCCGAAAATATTTCGTAAATTGCACCCGATTTCTAAAAATATAGAAACTACCACACACTAATAAACCCAAAAACGCTATGTCAAGCAGACGCGACTTTTTAAAAAGATTACTGCAGCAGGCATTGCAGCCGCAGCAGCACCAATCATCACCAAGGGTGAAAACATACGTATTATCAACGAACCCGCAGTTCCGCAAAAACCGCTGAAAGGTGGCGCAGCAGGAAGTCTTATCGTACCTAAAAAGGCAGGATTACCTATTACGGGAACTTTCCTTGACGAAATTTCGCACGATATTCCACATCAGAACTGGGGATTGAAAGAATGGGATCAGGACTTCGATATATGAAGTCGATAGGTATCGATACGGTGATAGACATTCGCTCTGGTTACAGAAAGTTTATTACATATCCCTCTCCTTATCTGTTGAAAAGGCTGTTATATGCCTCTGTCGACCTTATCGAGATGTTCTGTACGCTGGCTGACAAATATGATATGAAGTTCTACTTCGGACTTTACGGACTCGGGCCACTACTGGGATACGGGTGATATGACGCAGGAATTGGAAGATAACAAATACGTTATCGAAGAAGCGTGGCGCATGTATGGCCATCATAAGAGCTTCAAAGGCTGGTATATCAGCACCGAAATAAGCCGTCAGACCAAGGGAGCTATACATACTTTCCACACGATGGGTAAACAATGTAAGGATATTTCAGGCGGACTTCCTGTCTTCATTTCGCCATGGATTGACGGAAAGAAGGCCGTTATGGGCACAGGAAAAATGACAAACGACCAAAGCTCGTAAGCGCAACAGCACGAGCGTGAGTGGAATGAGATCTTTGATGGCATACATGATGTAGTAGACTGTTGCGCCTTTCAAGATGGCCATATCGATTATGACGAGTTAGATGCATTCTTTTCTGTCAACAAGAAACTAGCTGATAAGTACGGCATGCAGTGCTGGACGAACGCGGAAACCTTTGACCGTGATATGCCCATTCATTTCTACCCATTAAGTTTGACAAGCTTCGCATGAAGCTCGAAGCGGCTAAACGCTGCGGCTATGATAAGGCAATTACGTTTGAATTCTCTCATTTCCTCAGCCCACAGTCGGCTTATTTCCAGGCCCATCACCTGTACGACCGTTACTGTGAGTATTTTGACATCAAGCCTGCAACCCGTTAAGCGGGTGGCATGGCGTAATTCTTTTTACTTATTTTTCACCATGAATTACCGTCTTGGATACGTATTTTTCTTAGCCCTTGTAGCAGCACTTGGTGGTCTGCTCTTCGGCTACGACACTGCTGTTATATCTGGAACTATTGAGCAAGTGACAGAACAATTCCACCTCAACTCAATCATGCAGGGTGGTATGTGGGTTGTGCGCTCATCGGTTCGATATTTGGTGTTGCCATTGCGGGCATGCTGAGCGACCGTTTCCGGGCGTCGTCCTACTATGCTTGTTTCGGCTGTGATGTTTACAGTGGGCGCAATTGGCTGCGCAATAGCCATGTCACTCACCGAACTTGTGATATATCGTATAGTAGGTGGCATCGGAATTGGCGTTGTTTCTATTGTTGCACCCTATTTATATTAGTGAGATTTCGATAACCCCGCTACCGCGGACAAATGGTATCGTTGTAACAGCTTGCCGTAACCATTGGTTTCTTGACAGCTTACCTTGTAAACTATTTGTTGCTCACAAACTCGCATACAGCCAACTACGGCACAGGCCTTATGCAAACGCTTTTTCGTTACCGAAGTATGGCGTGCCATGCTTGGAATGGGAGCTTTGCCAGCGCTATTCTTCTTCACTATCATCTTTTTCATACCGGAAAGTCCACGTTGGCTTATTGTAAAACAGAACGAATCGCGCGCTGAACGCATTCTGGCGAGATTTATACAACGGCTGAAGCTGTTGCGCAACAAGTGTCAGAGACACGCTCAACCATCGCAGGCGAGGTAAAAATAGAATGGAAAGCATTGCTCAAACCAGGCATTTTAAAGGCCGTTATCATTGGTTCTGCCATTGCCATTTTGGGACAATTTATGGGTGTGAACGCTGTTCTTTACTACGGTCCAAGTATATTTAAGGACGCGGATTTGATGATCCATTATTCGCTCAGGTGCTGTGGGATTGGTAAACACGCTGACAACCGTTACTCGCGATGTTTATTATTGACCGTGTGGGTCGCAAGAAGCTTATATATTATGGTGTATCAGGCATGATCGTATGTTTGTTGGCTATCGCCTTCTACTTCATGTTCCACGAATCGTTACAGCTATCGTTCATGTTCATGTTGGTATTCTTCCTGCTCTATGTTTTCGCAACGGCTATATCTATCAGCGCAGTTGTGTTCGTATTGCTTTCGGAAATGTATCCTAATAACGTGCGCGGCCTTGCAATGTCTGTGGCTGGACTGGCCTTGTGGATTGGTACATATCTCATCGGTCAGCTCACACCGTGGATGCTTGAAAACCATCTCCCGCTGGCATTTGTTGCGTTATTCGCGGTAATGTGCGTGCCTTTATGCTCATTATGTGGAAGCTTGTGCCCGAAACAGCTGGTAAATCGCTCGAGGATATTGAGCGCTACTGGACGAAAAACAAATAACGACACCGCATGTCGGTACCGTAAAAGATACTATACTATCACCATTTTTAAGTCGTCTCGCCCATGAATTGCTCGCTCGCGTTTGACAAAATCAAGAGCCACGGCATAACATGGGCAGACCTTATTTTTCGTAACGGGGAGCCTTAAGAGCAATTATTCTACGATAAAAACAGCAAAAGGCGCACTTCTTTCCTTTATTATCGATATATCGCTTTGTTTTACAAACTTTTTCGTATCTTTGTCATCAGAAAAAACCTAAAAGCCATGACGCATATCTTTAATACCGAAGATGGAAATAAAAATGATGCTGCTAAGTTAAGCATTATTGATTATTTGCATACAAAATGGAAACGCAACGGTCAACGATTTGGCAAAGTTTACAGGTGTCAGCATGCCCACAGCATCGAAACTTGTGGGCGAACTCTGCGAGGCAGGATAGTAAACGAGTATGGCAAACTGAAACCGACGAGGGACGTAGGCCCTCAATTGTATGGCATAAATCCTGTTCTGGGTATTTCCTTGGCGTAGATTTTTAATCAAGATGTTGTCAATATCGGATTGATAGACTTCACAGGACATCTGGTGGATATGCAGCTCAACAAGCCTTATATCCAGCAAAACACCATGGAAAGCCTTGATGAACTCTGTTCCATTATTACTGATTTCACCAACAATATCGATATTCCGAAGGAGAAAAATATTGACACTTAACGTTAATATTTCGGGCCGAGTGAACCCCGACATCGGCTATAGCTACAGCTTATTCAACTTTTCTGAGGTATCGTTACAGCCTTATTGAGAGAAAAACTGGCTTCCAGACCACCATAGATAACGATTCTCGCGCCATGGCTTACGGTGAATATATCGCTGGTTGCGTCAAAGGCGAAAAGAATGTATTGTTTATCAATATCAGCTGGGGGCTGGGAATGGAATCATTCTGAACGGAAAGGTATATAAAGGACGCTCTGGTTTCTCCAGGCGAAATTGGGCATATCCACACCTCTGACAACGAACTGATATGCCATTGCGGAAAGAAAGGCTGCTTGAAACAGAAGCGTCGGAAGCGCTTTCTACCGTATTGTGAAGGAACGCATCAATGCAGGCGAGGCCTCAACAGTGAAAACCGACCGCAACGGCGATTTTACTTTCCAAAGATTTAATTGATGCAGTAAACAACGAAGACTCGTTATGTATTGACGTTGTTGACAGTATTAGCCATAAATTAGGCTTGCAAATATCGGCGCTTATTAATATTTTCAATCCTGAACTTGTCATTATTGGTGGAAGCATGGCCGCTACAGGCGTTTATTTGCTACAGGCAATCAAGTCGGCTGTCATCAAATATTCGCTCAGTTTGGTACATAAAGACACACATTGTGCTTTCAAAGCTGAAAGATCGTGCTGGTTTTGATTGGTGCTTGCATGGTAGCTCGCAAGAACGCGCTGCACGAATAAGCCTATTTAAACAGTATAACCAACACCCCTCTATCTCACTTTCATAACCCTAACCATTCGAAATCAAAAAAATAATTATTATCATATAAACCTTTAATTTCATGAACCGTTTACTTACAACTCTCATGTTAATGCTCTCTTGTTTCATTGCACAAGGAGCTGAAAAAGCTGATTATGCACAAGTGATTCCACAGCCACGAAGTGTTAATATGCAGAAGGGCGCTCCGTTCCTATTGCTGTCTTCTACCGTTATTACTTACACCGCAGGTAACGATATGCAGCGCAACGCTACATTCTTAAGCCAGTGGATTAACGAGCTTACAGGCATAAAGCTCGGTGTGCAGGCTACAAAAGGAAAAGCAAAAAGCGTAATTAGCTTAGTAATTGATGCGAAAGCAAAAAGACATTAACAACACTGAGGGCTACGCTATCAATATTACCAACAAGGGCATTGTTGTGCGCGGAAAGACCGCTGCTGGCGTTTCTACGGCTGTCAAACCTTACGTAAGACCATGCCCGCGTTGAAAAATGCTGATGGAACAGCAGTTATCGAGATGCCTGCAGTAGCTATTACTGACGAGCCTCGCTTTGAATACCGCGGTATGCACCCTCGATTGCTCACGCCATTTCTACAAAGCAAGCTTCGTAAAAACAATACATTGATATGATAGCTTTGCACAATATGAATCGCTTCCACTGGCATTTAACCGACGACCAAGGCTGGCGATTCGCGGTTGATAAGTACCCAAAGCTTGCTACTGTAGCTTCACAGCGTAACGGAACCATGCTGGGACGTTGCCCTAATGTCATCGACCACACACCCTATGGTGGCTATTATACCGATGAGGAAATTAAAGATATCATCAAGTATGCTGCCGATCGCTACATCACAATCATTCCTGAAGTAGACATGCCTGGCCACATGATGGCTGTGCTTGCTGCTTATCCCGAGTTGGGTTGTACGGGTGGTCCTTACGAAACCGCTATGCGTTGGGGTATTTTTGAGGACATTTTTGTGCGCAGGAAATCCTAAATCTTATGAATTCCTTTGAAGCTGTTCTCGATAAGGTTTGCGACCTCTTCCCAAGTCGTTACATTCACATTGAGGTGACGAAGCACCACGCACACGCTGGGAGAAGTGCCCTAAATGTCAGGCAATCATTGCAAAAGAAGGTATCGTTGCAAAAGATAGCCACAGCAAAGAAGCTCTGTTGCAGGGCTATCTTACCCACAAGGTACAGGCTTATCTTGAAGCAAAAGGTCGCCGAATCATCGGTTGGGACGAGCTGTTAGGCTGCGATGTTGATACTACAGCAACCATCATGTCATGGCGTGGCAGCGAACCCGGAGCGAAAGCGAGCCAAACTCGGTCACGACGTTATTGTGACACCCATGCCCCACTGCTATTTCGACTTCTACCAAACTAAAGGAAATCCGCAACGAGCCTGTTGCTATTGGCAACTTCCTCGACGTAGCAAAGGTTTATGCTATGCAGCCTGTTGCTGACGGACTTTCACCCGAAGCAGCTAAGCATATCATTGGTGTTCAGGCTAACGTTTGGACAGAATACATCACTTGTCCCGAATATGTCGAGTACATGATATTGCCTCATGTGGCTGCCCTTTGCTGAAGTACAGTGGATGCCTGAAAGCCAAAAAGAACTTCGATGCCTTTTAAGAAGCGCATCACCTCTTTCCGCAGTATCTACGACCACTACGGCTGGACCGTAGCACCACGCTTGTGGAAATAAACTGACAAACCTGAATAAAACATCAGAAATAAAAACCGATTGTGCAATTTTAAAATTCTGTACAATCATTCACAATACTAAAGCATCTGTTTCTCGAAATAGATGCTTTTTATTTCTTATGCTCACCTATTGTCGTTCATTATTATTTTATGGTAACGCAAAATTATTTCTTTACTCGTATCTAATAGTAGATAAAAATAGATATTTTACACCTATTTCATAAAATATACACTGTTATAACACAATTCGAAAGCCAATTTTTCGACCCTCAAAAAAACTACATTTTTATCAATAAAACCTACATTTTTACCTTTGAAATCTGAATTGATATACAACAAAAATGCATACAAAACGAGTGCGATTACGTAAGAATCGCCCCGTTTTCTAAACTCTTTAACTCATAAACACTGTACACTGACCGTTTCTTTAGCAGAAAAAGGGTTAACTTTGCAGCATATATAGTTTTTGTAATTATTTTAATTTTTAAAAACAACAAGCGTTATGAAGAAATATGAGATGCAACGTATGCGGATGGGTATATGACCCAGAAGTAGGAGATCCCGATAACGGTATTGAACCCGGAACAGCTTTTGAAGACCTTCCCGAAGATTGGACATGTCCTGAGTGTGGCGTCGGAAAAGAGGACTTTAGCCCGTCGACGAATAACCATTAACGACATATGGCAAAACAAATAACAGAAAAAGTTACATGGGTAGGCCAAAATAGACTGGGAGTTAAAACACTTCCATGGCGATGAATTGTCTACCGAACTGGGCTCAGCTACAACTCATATCTCCTCCGTGACAAGAAGACTGCTCTTATTGACACGGTGTGGGGACCTGATGATAAGGGGTTTTGTCAGTCGACTAAAAGAGGTTATCGACCTCAACGAGATTGACTATATTATCGCGAACCACAATGAGAACGACCATAGTGGAGCGCTTCCTGCCCTCATGCGTGAGATACCAAACACTCCTATTTACTGCACCAAGAAAGGTGAAGATATTCTAAGAGGTTTGTACCATGAGGAATGGAACTTTGTCAATGTCAAAACAGGCGATACACTTTCGTTAGGGCGAAAACACCCTCACTTTTATTGAATGTCCGATGTGCCATTGGCCCCGACACCATGGCAACATATGCTGATAAGGAGCAGATTCTGTTCTCAAACGACGTGTTTGGCCAGCATTTCGCTACCGAAAGCATGTACGATGACACGGTGAAATCTGAATGATTTGTTCCGTGAGGCTGAAAAATACTATGCCAATATCCTCAATATTTACAACAATATGGTGAGGAAAAAGGTAGAAGAAATTGTAGAGTATGAACCTCAGCCTTAAACTGATTGCCCTTCGCACGGTGCTATTTGGCGCAGTCATATCGACGAAATCATTGCACGTTATCGTCGGTGGGACAACGACTATCAGGAACGACAGATCACGCTTATCTCACGATACCATGTGGCAAGCAACACGTTGGATGGCGAGAGGCTATGGCCGAAGGTATTCAGCTTTTCGACCCAAACATTAAGGTTCAATTGATGAATGCTTCGCACGATGATAAGAATGATATCCTCCTTGAGGTCTTCCGCTCTAAGGCAATACTTGTTGGATCACCAACGGTTAATATAGAATTACCTATGCTATTGCTGGTATGCTCGAGATGATACACGGTATGCGCTTCAAGAAAAAGCAAGCAGCAGCCTTCGGTAGCATCGGCTGGGGCGGTGGCGGAGAGCGTCGAATCGAAGAACGCCTTCAAGAAGCAGGCTTTGAGCTTGCTGCCGAAGCATTGAAAGTAAAATGGGCACCTGATAGCGAAACCTCGCAAACAGTGTATAGAATACGGAAAGGCTTTTGCCGAGAAAGTATTTTAATATCGCTCAAAACATATAGAAGTTAAAAGGCCAAAAGCATTAAAAAGCTTTTGGCCTCTCTTTATTCCTCTCAAATCAGTCACCAAAAACAATACACACTTCAGCCGCCATACCGATGCGAAAAATAAATTTCAGCCCTACTTTTCTATATAATGGCGGTTTAATTGATAAAAGCAATATCCATAGAAAAATTACATTAGTAACCAACAAAACCATCTCAGAACCATAAAAACAACTCACCATACAACGATAAAACAATAGTTTGCCAGCACTAAACATGAATAGATATGCAACGTTTACGGTGTAATCGACTACCCTACGATGTAAAACACGCTGCGTTTTCGACGTAATCGAGTTACGTTTACTTTGTAATCAATTTTATCGTTACATCGTAATTATTTTTAATTACAGCGTAATGGCACACAAAATACACCATTGACAATTTAATTGACATTCAACATTTTACAAACTTTTTCTTTTCAGCATTACGCCATAAAGGGCTTATGATTTGCCCATAAACGCCGTATCATTACGCTGTAAACACCACTTGTTTACTGCATAAACGAAAACAAAGCGAAAAATCGGAGAAACACGTCAATCGACAGGAATAACAGAAAACAAGAACGCGTACAAACACAGAAAAAGCAGGAGCGAAATCAATATTAAAAAGCGCTATAAAATGCAATAAAAATTGCACAAAAATAAATTTCTGTTTTCTTTACAAATAAACAGATTTTTCACGAAAAACATCAAATATTCACCAAAATCATAAGAATTTTTACTTTGTTACATTTTTGTGACATGCCTAACGATGCAATGTTATATATTGTTGCTTACCTTTTTGAAACTTATTGGCAAAAACTCTTGCACAATTGATACTAATAAATTACCTTTGCACTTGTTCTGAGAGCAGAACATATACAATGAATTTGAAAACAACGCTTAATTACAAGGAAAAAGCGTAAAATAACAAAGAATTCAAGCTAAATAAAAATTTGTTTTACAAATTACAAGGCTTCACAATTCAAATCCATTGATAAAACGATATAAAAAGCACCAACGGCTAAAAATAACAACTTTGAGGAAATAAAGCTCCAAAAGTACATTAAAAATCTGACTAAGCTGCATATCATGAAGACGAAAAATTACTGAATATATAATAGATTTTTACAACTCTCTCTTTATAGGCATAATATCTGTCGTGAGACAAGTATTGCGCCTCTTTTTGTATTTAAAACGTCAACATCTTCAGTTTTCAAGAACCGTATATTACATAGGTGTTCTTCATATTAATGCAAAAATAATTGCATATATAAATTATATTATTTATATTTGCAGAGAATGACTAAGCTATGTAGCTTGTTATTCTGCATATTAGAGTACAAACAGAAGAGATGAAAAGGACAAAGAGAACATTGATAAACTATCACTTTACGAGCTCCGCAACTTTACAGCCATAGTTTTTAGCGTGCATTGATAGCAGGCAGCATATTATCTATCCTTGGTTACGCAATGACAAATATACCCCGATGGTTCAATTTGGCGTTGCTAATATGGACATTGGTATGGTTCAGCTTGGCCTTTTTCCATCGCATTACACTTGCTACCCTATTGTCAGCTTGTATTTTTGGTTTTACGGTAGAGCTTGCATCTGAAGCCCTATACATGGCTATTGAAGATGTAGAAAAAGGCACAACTGTATATCACTGCGGACACCACGCAGGCACTAACGTTAATTTTCCTAAGTCTGCTAAGTCTTAATAAGCGCTTGATAGTAATGTAGGCTGTTTCTTTATCTTTCGTGGACCGCCATTTGCTTAATACTTAAAGAAGCGCTATGGGACGTATATGTTATAATGCTGTTATTTTCGCAGGCACAACATACTTTGGTTACTTTGCCATTCATCGCATTGGCACGTCTATACCAATTATCACGACCTTACCAACGAACGCGACCTAAGTGCAGGCTATGCAACTATGGATCGCGACCAAAGTGATGCGATTATCAATTAGGCATGAAAAAGAATCAGACGCCAGAAGAAAACCCAGCGTCTGCTACACGCAGCTGGGGCCGATGCACAACAAATTATTAACGATAATGTGTCGGTCAGTGGTTCGCCAGCAAATGCTTAATGAACAGCTATTAACCGAGCGACTGCCTGAGCTTACAATGACTGAATTACAAGTTGCCAAAAGCATTCTAATGAAAATTACAACTTAGTGAGATGATGAAGGTTACAGGAAAATCGAAAGAAACATCACCACCATACGATCTCGCATACGTCGCAAACTGGGCGCAAAATGCAGGAGAACAACTTTATAACGTACTTTTTCCAGCGTGTTTATGGTACTCTTCCACGTTCAATGAAACTGTAATTAAACACATGTAAATCTGTATTTCGTCGTTATAAATACCTAATTCATAGCCGAAATACAACTTTTATTTTCATAAAACAATCATTTTTAGCTGCAAAAACATTGTAGCTAAGACACCTTATTATATATATAGGGAAAAATTGTGGAATTATGCTGTCAGAATCTTGAAATATAAACATATAAACATGGAAATCAAAAGATTCTGAAGCCAAAGTTATGCAAAACACGTATAAAAAGTCAGATGACATAACTTTCTAACAAAAACGGTATCGTTGACTACACCATTTAATACTGTTGTTTAAACTCAAACCAACAGATACAAAAAGCTTCCAATTGATAATAGCATAAATATTGAAATAAGTTTTACAAATGTTACATATTGTGACATGATACAAAACATAACGTTACACAACGTTACATACATTTATTTTAAAAAGATTAAGTAAACCATTGAATACAAGCATTTTTATATGTAACTTTTGCAAAGAATTTCTATACAGATTGTTTTTAGGAGACATTTTGCATCAAATCTTCAATATACATCAATTATACATTAAGAGTTGTTCAATTATACATAAAATCCCTTTTTGAATTTAGGGAAAATAAGTTTGAAGCAAACACTATTACTTGCACTGAAAGAAATAAAAGAGAAAAAGCAAATATCAGGATAAGAGTTAATCCTACTTCAACAACAATTATCTGATTTACAAATGAAAAAGTACGTAAAACCGTGTGTAAGGTGTACAATGATCGACACCGAATTTGGCCTGCTATCAGGAAGCAAACCAAGGACAAACAACGAAGATCTTATGGTAGTTCCCCAGAAAACATGGGGTGCTAAGGGTTACTACACATCAGAAAATGTGGGCTCAATTTTTGAGGACGAAGAATAATAAAGAACAAAAACTATTTTTATTCAGACGAAGATGATGATTAAAAAGATTTACGGTATCATATTATTTACCGCTACAATAGGCATGACATCATGCACAAACGAAGTTGAAAAATAACGTTATTGACATTACGAATCCTAATGTTACAGCACGTCGTACGCTTAACATGGCAGCTGGAAACGATGGAACGCGCTCAACAGTAAGCATTAGCAACGGTAACAAATGGGAAGTAGGGTGATAAGTTTATCGCTTATAACACCACTACTCCAAGCGGATTCAACTATCTGACAGCGAAAGATGCTGGCAAACAAACAAGGCTTGAAGGCGAGATAGAATGTAAGAAAGATGATAAAATTGCAGTTTTCTTCCCACTAAAAATACAACTATACGGGTACTACTCCAGGCAATGTTCTCATTAGTATGCAAGAGAGTCATGCGAGCGAAAATGGCAATATTGTGAAGAAAAACGCAGAATGGAACGCTTGAAAATATTAAGTATTTCGATTATAGTTATGGTGTCGCGAAAATTGCGGTAGATAACAATAAGGCGACAGGCACGGTACAAATGTACAAGCAATATGCTGTTTTGAATTTGAAATTCACACATAACGGAACGCAAATACAGAACATTAAAAAGCTCGTTATCAGCAATGTAACACAGGAAGCACTATTTAATTTAAAGGATAGTACGTTTAGTAAACGTGAAAAAGGTAGCATTGTGGTTGTGCCTACTGAAGCACGCGGCGAGTTCGATGTGGCGGTTTTCCCCGATACTAATTTCAGTCCAACGTTCACAATTGAAACTACTAATGATAAGGTTTATACGTTATCGGTTGGCGGAAAAGAACATTCAGCGCGCAGCATATGTTCCTATTACACTTCAGGTAAAAGAAAATACGCCTTGGGTTGACATCAACGGCACGAGATGGGCGCGATATAATTTGCAATACGATCCATCAGTAACTAACGCCGATTGGGAAGCAGGCTATCAGCTTGCAAAGAATCCTTGGGACTATTTCTATACAGAAAGCTATCCGCTATACCCTGAAGGCAGTGAGCTTCCACGTAATTTTACAACCAGCAAATTTGACCATTTCCGTTGGGGTGACATTGTTAATGCACATAATTATAGCTATAGTGCCCACGAGTCTTATGACAAAACAATGGGTAATATTCAAGGACAGATTAGCGGGAAATAAAGAATTTTGGTGACATCGCTTTTTATGCATCAAAGGGTAAATGGAGGCTTCCCACAGAACAGACTTTGAGAATTTAATGCTCAATTCGGCACAATATATTGGTTTATTACAACGATGGCACAAACGATATTGTAGGTGTTCTGTTTGTCTCCCACAAACGATACCCATTTAAAGGGCAAAGTAATTGATAAAAATAATCAAGTAATTAAGGCCTCAAATACATCGGGAGGCGTTCCGGTTAGAAATATACCGATTCGCAAACCCGACTAAGACAGTTTACGATAGAGGAAATAAACAAAGGTATTTTCTTCCCGTTTGCAGGGAATATACAATAATTATAACGACGGTTCGCCGGAAGTTAAGCCAACCCGGTAATCAGGCAGCGTATTGGACAGCAGAAGGTAATAGTAGGAACAACGCACAAGCAACAGCATTCACTGGCTATTATCGCAGAGACGGACAATTCTTATGTCCTACGGTAAGTAGCGAAGGAAATAAAAAGAATGCTAAACGAAGCATGTACAGTATTCGACCTATTTTTAGTAGAGAACTAATAGAAAGTGTGTACAGCATTCGACCTATTTTAGTAGAGAACTAATAGAAAGCATGTACAGTATTCGACCCATTTACGTTGAAAACTAACACAAACACCCTGCTCTAATCGGGCTTCTGAGAAATAATCAGGGGAAAGAAAGGCCGTTTAAAAACGCCCCTTCTTTCCCCTATTTTTGTTTCAAATCATACTCCCTTTGACCCCTATTTGAACTTGTGCAAATAAAAAGGAACTCTCTTACGAAAGTTCCTTTGTATGTTATTAGTGATTCCGTTGGGGTTCGAACCCAAGACCCACAGCTTAGAAGGCTGTTGCTCTAATCCAACTGAGCTACGGAACCGTCCATTTTAAAATTGAAAGCAAAATTAATGATTTAATTTGAAAGAGGCGCAGGCTTAGTAACAATCTGCTATTTTCTTAACAGACATTAACGCGTAATGCTTCTTCTTCCTCGCCATCAATGCAGATACATGGTTAGCTGATGAGCGTCAAGAATGGCTAATGTGGGCGGATTGCCTCCTTTTGGAAAGGTGATTGAGCCCGTGTTCACAACGAGAGGGCCGTCGGGTTGTTGCAGAACCTCCCAAAGATGCGTATGTCCATAGAACACCATATCAAAACGACCTCTCGGCAATGCCTCCTTATTATAAATATGTCCGTGCGTTAAAAGAATGCGCCTTCCTTCGTCAACCAGCAGCATGTACGTGCTCATGATAGGAAATTGCAGCAACATCTGGTCCACCTCCGAATCGCAATTTCCACGAATTGCTATAATATCGTCGGCCATTTTATTCAATTCTTCAGCTACGGCTTGCGCGTCAAGCCCTTCAGGAATGCTATTTACGCGGACCGTAATTCAGAATATCTCCTAAGATAATCAGCATATCACACTTCTGCCTGCGGTAAATATCCAACGCGCGGCGCAAACGCGTTACCGACCCGTGAATGTCTGAAAGAATCATGTATTTCATGCACAAAGTGAGTTTTTAAGTTCAATTTTCTTCTGGCAAACCTATTAAATCTAATGCCGTTATCAGGCGCAAGAATATTTTTAAGTTTGATTTTTCATCTAACAAAAACTAATAAATCTAATTTCGTTTTCATGCACGAAGATAGTAGTTCAGCATTCTTCGTCATTTTCAGAATATGTCGAACCGCTTTGGTCACGAATTTGGCGAATGCGCTCACGCTTAAGTCCCATTTCTTGTGCAATTTCGGCCATTGTCAAGCGCGCTACTCCTACACCGAAAAAGCGCTCAACCACATGCTGTTGGCGCTCATTGAGCCGCTGAATCAGTTGTTGAAGTTCGGCAATAAGACTATCACGCTCCAGCTCTCCCACAGGATTCGATGCATCTTTATCGGCTATCACCCTTCCAAACTCAACTCTGCGCTTCCGCCTATCGGAGCATCAATAGATAAAGCCCTACTGCGTCGTTTCTCCAAAACAGAATCTCCACATCACGCGGCACCCGATAGAGCCCCGATTGCTGTTCAATAGCCTGCTCAATAGCTTCACGAATATATGGCGCTGCAAACGCAACAAACCGCTTTCCCTGTCGTCCATCAAAGCGCATGGCAGCCTTAAGCATGCCTATGTTGCCTTCGCTCACAAGGTCTTCCATATCTAAACCGCGGTGCTTATATTGCTTCGCGAGGCTCACAACAAACGAAAGATTAGGCTGTGTAAGCTCATTTACCGCCTTGTTATCGCCCTGCTTGATACGTTCGGCAAGGCTTTGTTCCTCATCGTCGCTCAGCAAAGGCTGCATGCTTATTTCGTCAAGATAAGTATTCAATGGTGTTTTTCTTCTGATCATTCATACACGTTTTGCATTCGTTTTTACAATCCCTGACTCCATCAATAATTGCGCTATTTCTTCAGGCGTATTGAAGTCAATACCGTCAAGTAATTCCTCTTCTGTCAACTCGTTCAACAATGCCTGAGCCTGCTCTTCGGTGTATCGTTGTTCACCTTTTGTATTCACGGCAGCCAGAAGACACTGTAATATTTGCTGGCGATAATCGTCTAAGTTTTTCCATTTTTCGTTATATTTCGATTGCGGGGTAAAGGTACACATAATGGTTGATACGCAGAAACGAAAAACAAAACTTTTTCGTCGTCTTATCCCCTCGTCCTGTTTGTGTCATAAGGCCTTCTATACCGTATCCATACATCGCTATTTCATGTGTACGGCTACAACATTCACGCTATACACCACCGCCAGTATTCTCTCCACAAAAGCTAACCTCCACTGACCCAAAGCGATACCTAAGAATAGGGTAAACCAGCGTTTTTCGAGGGTACAACATGGTGTTTTCGACAAAATAATATATAACTTTGCACCACAAATAACTCAATTATTGATTTACTATGAAAAAGAAAAGAACTCATCGATGAAGTAGCCAAGCGCGCAGAAGTATCGAAGACTGACGCTGCCAAATATCTCAATGCCGTATTAGGAGCCATTGCCGACAACCTTACCGAAGGCGATAACGAAATTGCGTTACCCGACTTTGGCCGTTTCTTTGTTAAGCACGTGGCTGCACGTCAGGGCCAGAACCCCCAAACAGGCGAGAAGATAACCATCGAGGCTCGCGACAAAAATCGTATTTAAAGCATCTGATAATATCGGTATCTATTCGCGCAAACACAGCTAAAAACACGCTTTTTTAGTTGGCGCAATACCCCGTTTCCTGCCGTCGCGCAGAAAACAACCACTCATTTATATCACACAGAAACAAACATTCAAACACCCAAATTATATTGATTATGCAAACAAAACGTTACTGGTGGCGCACCATAGCCTCATTTTCTTTTTGTACTTTTCATGATGCCTTTGGGCCATGCCTCAATGATTATCATGGAGCATACCATGTCACCTTCAGCTGTTCACATTGGCGGATTCCTTATTGGTTTGCTGGGTTTTATATTGGTAATATGGGGCGTTTTTGTCAAGGGCGACACCAAACAAACGCTTTTTGGTCTTATCGGCGCCCTGTTTTTCTGGACAGGCTGGGTCGAATTCTCTTTCAGTATTACGCTCATCGTCACGGCACACAGCCCGAAATTGTTAACGGAGAGGTTGTAACCAAACCCGAATACCTTATACTTTCGGCCACCTTTGGCCTGTGGATTATGATGATGCTCGTTTATATGTTCTGCACAAAAACGGGTTGTAACTTCATCAATTGGCTGCAAAAAGAAGTTCTTCCGCGACCAAAAAGAACGAAAATTGTATCCTACCTATGGTTCGCCATACGGCCATTACCACATTCATGGAGTTCAACATGATTATGTGGTCGAGTTATCTTCTGCTCATGTTTCTGCTACGATCCAGCGTTCATTGGCGACCGTTCCGTCATCACTTATGCCGTAGGAGCAGGCTGCCTTATTGGCTCATTGTTTTATGTTTGAGCGCCAACTGAGGTTGAAAGCATGGGGTGCTAATATCCGCATGGCTATTGCTACGGTTATCGTCTGGGTACCCGTTGAGGTTTAGGCCGTATCGACTTCTTCAACGAGTTCTGGACCAAAGCCCCAAGAGTATGCAACCCCTATACTTATCATCTTGTGCAGCCTTCCTCACCTTGGGCATTTATTTAGGTTATAAAGCTATATCACAGAAACGAAAATAAATATAAACTATGGATTTTTCTTCCCAACGACCCTGCCATTCTCTCGTATCAAGCATTAACATGTACTTTACGTGATGGCGAATACGATTCGCTCGAATCGCTTTGCAACGCCTAACTAATCGTGATCCCGAAGAACTGAAAGCTTATCTGGCCGAAAAACGGTTATACCTATAGCACCAGCCAGCGACAGTTCCGACCCATTAGGCGCAGTAGAATAACAAAAACAAACACTTTTTCACTATGAATTATTTTATTAGTGTCAACGACCAACAGCAGGGTCCGTTCACCATTGATGAACTAAAACTGCGCGCTATCACCGCCGACACATTAGTTTGGGCCGAAGGAATGCCCGAGTGGGTGCCAGCAGGGCAGGTTGACGAGCTCAAAGTCATTCTGCAAGACGGTACTAATAACACCACAACAACACCGCCACCCCACCCGTTGGCAACACACAGCAACAGCCTCAACAGGCTCAAGCTGCACAGAATAGCTAGCTGAAAGCTATGCGCCAGCTGCTGGAGATACAAGCCGAAGAGCGTAAGCGCGAAGCCGAAGAACGCAAAAAGACGCTTCCGTCGCAACCGCAACATCGTTATTGTGGTAGCTATTATAGTGCTCTTTTATTCTGGCACTCACCAACCCCAACAAGGCCGAGCACGACGAAAGCTATACTCGACCGCATCAACCTTACTACCGATGAGCTCGACGACATCGACAACCCCACCATACGAGGCATTGCACAAAACCATGCTGGTTACACGCCGAGGAGCCGTTGTTGAAGCCATTAAAGTCGGCTATTGATGAGAAGCTGGAGTATCACAATTACGTGTTCTTCTCAACCACTACCCTTCGTATCGCTTTGTCTTTACCAAGCAAATTGACTGTTCGTCGGGCTGGTTAGGACACGTTAGCACCGATGACATCTCTGACCTTACCTCGCAAATTGTGCTGGAAGAAATAACCAAAGCCAACAGCAACGACTTTGAAAAATCGACTCCTCTGCACTCTCTGGTGCCGACGGCTCATGAGTCGCCAGAGGAACTGGTTGCCAACATCATCAACAAGGCTGTAAAAGAGAAAGGTGTGAGCGTTGACTCACTAACCAAGAAACTGGCCGACCATATTTCCGACAAGGTTGAAGCAAAGAGGTTAAAGAAGAGGTGACCGAACATTCCGACACCACCACTACAAACACCGTTAGCAACCTGATAGATCAGATTATCAATTTCCTGAAAAATCTGTAATCGTTTTTCAGTGACAAACAGCGTGTTTTTCGAAACCGAAACACCCCTTTTTACCATTACGCCGTAAACCCAAAACGTTTACGGCGTAATTATTCCACACCCATTATAAACCGCTGAAAAACAACGTTATACAAATATCGTAAAGACCCTGCGTTTTTCGACGTAATCGCATCGCGTTTACGACGTAAAAGGGCGCGATGTTTACATCGTAAAGGTTTCGCGTTTACATCGTAATGAAAACACGATTGCAGCGTAATCGAAAAACGTACGCACCCCCAAGCACCCTGCTACAGACATCAAAAGCACCTGCATACGTGTCAAATAAACACAGCATAATAACGCCTTATTTGTCACATGGGGAAAGCACCATGTTTAAAAACTAAAAAGGGCTATAGGTTTCAACTGAAACATTTGGTTAGCCCGCCGAGATGGCATTACTTTTTGCAAATAGACTGATATTAGTACTTTTTAAATAAAACATTGAATCATGAAAATTGAAAAATTCATGCTCGTGAGATTCTTGACTCTCGCGGTAACCCCACAGTTGAAGTAGAAATCACTCTTGAGAACGGCGTTTGCGGTCGTGCAAGTGTACCATCAGGTGCATCAACAGGTGAAAACGAGGCTCTTGAGCTCGCGACGGAGACAAGAATCGTTTTCTTGGGCAAGGGCGTTTTGAAGGCTGTTGCTAACGTTAACGACGTTATTGCACCTGCTTTGAAGGGCGACTGTATCTTTGATCAGCGCGCTCTCGATATCCAAGATGCTCGAACTCGATGGTACACACAAAGAGTAAACTCGGCGCTAACGCTATCCTCGGTGTGAAGTCTTGCAGCTGCTCAAACAGCAGCATTGGCTCTGGCATGCCTTTATACCGTTACATTGGTGGCACAAACACATACGTGTTGCCTATCCCAATGATGAACATTATCAACGGTGGTGCTCACTCTTCTGCACCTATCGCTTTCCAGAATTCATGATTCAGCCTCGCGGTTGCGCTTCTGAGAAAGAGGCTATCCGTTGTGGTGCAGAGGTGTTCCACGCACTGGCTAAGGTTCTTAAGAAGCGCGGCCTCTCTACTGCAGTAGGTGATGAGGGTGGCTATGCTCTGAACTGAACGGTATTGACGATGCACTCGACAGCATTTGCCAAGCTATCAAGGACGCTGGTTACGAGCCTGGCAAGGGACGTTACCATCGCTATGGGACTGCGCTGCATCTGAGTTTGCTACACAGAGAGCGGCAAGTGGTTCCTACAACTACAAGCAGCTCAAGAACGGTATGCCTAAAGATCCTAACGGAAAAGAACTTAATGCTGACCAGCAGATTGCTTACCTGCAGGAGCTTTGCCAGAAATATCCTATCGCTTCTATCGAGGACGGTCTTGATGAGAACGACTGGGAAGGTTGGGTTAAACTCACTAAGGCTATCGGCGACAAGGTACAACCTCGTGGCGATGACCTCTTCGTTACTAACACAAAATTCCTTGAGAAGGGTATCAAGTTGGGCGCAGGTAACGCTATTCTCATCAAGGTGAACCAGATTGGCTCATTGACAGAGACTCTCGAGGCTATTGAAATGGCTCAGCGTCATGGTTACAACACCGTAACTTCTCACCGTTCAGGCGAGACAGAGGATACAACAATTGCTGACATCGCTGTAGCAACCAACTCTAGGACAGATTAAGACTGGTTCAATGAGGCCGCACAGACCGTATGGCTAAATACAACCAGCTTATCCGTATTGAAAGAGCAGCTTGGCGCACGCGCTCAATATGGTTATGAAAAAGCTGAAGTAAGCAAACGCTTACCAAGCACAATATAGAGAATCCCTCGCTACGAATAAAATCGTGGCGGGGATTTTTCGTTTTTCCTCTTTCGTTGTGCTTAATGGCCGTATACGGAACATTGCATCAATAAACGATTGACAAAAACGAAGAGCTACTACACTAAAGTCCTTTATCCGAACAGAAAGAAAAGACCTGAAAATACGTCTATTTGCTGTACATTTCAGAAACGGGAAATAAGTCGTTCTAAAGGCTAATTTGAGAGTCATGCTGCAATCAGGAAGCATCGTATATTTGCTTCCAATAATTTAAAAATGACGACAAATGATTATCGTAACACGAAACACACGCGACTACGGTCCTTACGACGAGCAAACAGTGGCATCGTTCATTCGTGAGGGGCGTTTGCTGCTAAACGATAAGGCTCGCGACGCGGAGACTGGGCGCGAAGGTACTATTGAAGAGTTGCTGGAGAGCAAAGGTATTAAAGCTGAAGTGAGGGCGGTGGCTCGCTCATGAAACAGCTTGCGCACGTAGGCGCCGAATTTATATATCCGCATGCCGACCTCGCTGCGCACAGCTTAATGGAAGATAAGCGCCTTCGCTCCTAGCCTGCGTAGGGTTAGGCTTATCGGTTATTATGCTCTTCCCCATTGGTGGTTACCTTGCCTTCTACGTCCTTATCGCTTTATTTCGCGCTATGATATGGGGATTGTTTTTCTTCGGCTATTTCTTCCACACCCGACAAGTATCATTGAAGACAACGGCTACCACTCTTTAACACAGGCAGGTGTTTTCGTTATCTCTCTCAGGATTAAATCCAGCTTAACTTCTTCTATATTTTTACACAAGCACCCTTTCCATTCAGTGTAGTAGGGTATATACTGGGTGTAGGCCTGACCGAAGAGTTGGCCAAGATGCTGCCTTTGCTCATTATACAACGCTCGTTCGCGCGAGCCTATGCTTCCGCAGATCAATGGTTTATTACGGACTAATGGCCGGAATAGCCTTTCGTGTGTTGAGGGTGTGCAATATCAAACAACAGTAAACATTCAGGCCGATTATGTAACGGCTTTTGTTTTAAATATTGCCCGACTGACGTCGCTGCCCTTCCTTCACGCTATTTGGTGTGGTATGGCAGGTTATTTTGTGGGCATGGCGGGCTTGTATCCGCGTTATCGCAAAGGTGCTTTATACGCTAGCCCTCGCTATTCCAGCCACACTTCATGGGCTGTATGATACGTTTGCATCGGTATCTTACCTTGTTTCGCTGGGTATCGCATTCCTTAGCGTTCTGCTGCTTAGCCATTATTTTGCGAAAAAGCGGTGGGCTGAGAGCGCCTTCGCCAATAGTATGACACGGCACAATATGCCTTTAAAGGAGCATCGAATATAAGGCTCCTGATGGTTTATTCATCAATAAAAGCCCGAATCTTTTTATACAAAGATTCGGGCTTTTTATCATGCTTTTTCAGTCTGTTATAATACTTTATTCGAGCTTTTAAATAAAGGTTCACATACTGGTAAAAAGGCCTTAGCTCGACGCACTTGCTGCTCATCAATGTCGCTGAACAGGCTCTTCACGGTGGCCGTTGCCATCAGGAACAACGCGGAATTGCGTCACACGACGAACAGGCGAAAGCACAGTAAGTCGGCCATTTTCGAGGTAACCTAAATCCTGATAGGTAGCCATGAAAGCACGCTCCTTATAGTCGGGCGCCAAAATATCGCGACCAGCGAAGCTTGCTTTTGTTTCTTTGCACAGCTGCGAAAGCACTGTAGGCATGATGTCGATTTGCGAACACACCTTATTAATATAAGCGGGGCGCAGAAGTTTTTGGCGCATAGATAACGCACGGTATATGGTAACGGTCAACAGGTAACGACGTGCGGCCTGCACTTCGAAGCGCAGTGATCGGCAATCACTACGAACACCGTATTGGCAAAACCACGGCTTACGCTCGGCTTCTTCTATAAATCGACCAATGGCGTAATCGGTGTATTTCACAGCTGCCGCGCGTGTATTGGGGTCGCCATTGACATGTATTTTGCCTCGCAGGATAAGTGAAGGGCGATGGTTACTGGTAGTCATAATTTGAGCAAAGAAAGGTTTTTCCGCTACGCGCATTGGCATCGAAAACTTCCAAACTCTTTCAGTAAACATATCTTCATCACACTACTCCCCAAATGTTCGAGAAGGTTATTTTATGGCTATCTATCTGCTTACGATCAATAACTTCATAGCCATTATGCGAGAAGAAATCGTCCCATATTATCGAAGTAACTGTCGCCACCGTAGAGGAACTGACAACGATATCCTAAGTTGCCCAGTACGCTACCCACCGACAGATACCCATGCGGTTTTGCGTCGCTTGATGATACTCTCGCCAGCGCTTGGCGGAATACAGAGCGATAAGGCTTCGAAAGTCCGCGCACGGTACGGTTACCAGCAGCATACAGGCTGTCGAAAACCAAACCGCGTTTCATCAAACGATCGAGATAAGGTGTAATATTTTCGTCGTTGCCATAGCGCGTAAGGAAGTCGGCACTAAGGCTTTCTACCGTAATCAGCACGATGTTAGGGACGATTGTTTACCATGCTATTACCAAGAACTTTCTGGCCATTAGCATCGAGTTTTGACTCCTGACGGTACAGTGCAATGGCCTCATTCTGTGGGAGAAGCGGATAGAAACGGTCGTACTCGAGCCTGCTTTCGTTGAACGCTACGCAAAAATTGCACGAGCCATTCTGCTCAAGCTGCGCCACATATTGGTTGTATGAAGGAAGCGACAACACACCCCAGAGGGTAAGCCATGAGCAGCCACCAGCAACCAAAGCTACGCAGAGGTGTAACGCCAACTGGCGTGGCGTATAGAGGTTACGAACCTGAAAGCGGTATTTTTCTTGAACGCCACCATGACAATAGCTGCTGTAACGACAACGGCTGTTGATATGATAGGCACCATTGAATACGACTCCATGATATTGCCAATGACTTCATTGGTATACACCAGATAATCGACAGCAATAAAGTTATAGCGCACACCGAATTCTTCCCAGAAGAAGTATTCGCCAACCGATATGAACAGGAAGAGGAACACGTACAACGCCCACACCATGTAAAGTGACACACGACGCCACATCGTCACGAAGAGGAGGAATAGGAAACGCAAGGTAAAACTTGTAAACTTCCAGCCTATAATATAGGTGGCTATACGGGCAACAGTACCTCCATATTCGCTAAAAATAGAGCGAAAACACGATACGTATATCAGCGCCGCAAGCAACAAACCGTTAATAACAAGGCCTACGGGACGGCGATACTTCCACTCGTTCAGCCCAAATAAAGCAACAGAGGGGAGATAACAGCAGTATTCCCATGCCAGCATCGGCAAACGAGCCTACAAAAAGCAAGCGCAGCATACTACCTACGCCAAAGAGGCATCGGCAGGAGCCGTGAACATCAGGACGATGCGCAGCAAAAAGCCTATTAAAAACATACAGTGAAAGTAGCTCAAAGCCATAAAACCGATGGGGTTTCGTTCCATCGCTCTTCCGTTTTCTCTCATCGTTGAATGAAAATTTGATCGGTGATAATGACTAATACAAATATGAGGGCAACAGCCCTACAACATCATAATATGGTAAAACAATAAAAAGCCGTAGGCTCTATGTTTATGCCAAACCTATGCAGTTGGTACGGAGCGAACGGCTTAAAACTTTAAAGCAACCCTTGCCGTCAAGACCACAAGCAGGACCTTCGGGCATGGGTTCCAAACCTCACATCAGCCGACGAAAGCGTTACAGTTCCGTCTTCTTTTACATAACATGGCACGCCAACGTCACCAATCTTACGCGCTTCATCGAAAAGCAGGATTGTTGTCGCGAAGACGTAAAAAGGCTGCCAGTTTATGAACATGTGTGCTGATATCTATTACCTCAAAGCGGTTATCGCCTTCAACCTGCTTCTCAACATATTCGCAATATGGGCGGGTTTTCATGACATACATTTTAATCATAGTTGTACATTTTAAATGTTTGAAAAATTAATAATGGGGTGTGTCCTCCTGTTTGTTGTACCATCTGATATAATGGGTACAACGTACGCATAAAAGTTACTGCTTTTTAATTTATATAGGTGATAAGGGTTAAGAGTTTTGATACAATGGCATAAAAAGCAAGGCCACAAAAGAAGGAAAATAACGAAATGTAAGCTTTTTAGCGTTTTTAACCTGTCGTACCATACTATTTCGGTCGAGAAGGCCTAAATTTGTTACCGTTCTGTAACCGAACAAAGCCCTTTAACTAACAATCCACTGAAAATGAAGAAACTCATTCTATTTGCATTTTCCCTCCTTTTTATATGGGCACATCAGCCCAAACACTTGACGTGGTAGCGCCAGAAGTAGTAGATCTTAGTGGCACAAGGCTTGCCAACGCCGACCGCATCATTGAACAGGCTATTAAAGATCAAACGATTCCGGGCGCAGTGCTGTGTGTAGAACGTCACGGCAAGATAGGGCTACCTCAAGGCTTATGGCAACAAACGCGTCTATCCCAATACAGAAAAAGATGACCACCAACACCGTATTTGATATGGCTTCGTGTAGTAAAGCCATGTCAGACGGCAACGTGTGCCATGATTCTTATTGACCGCGGACAGCTTCGATTGCTCGACCGCGTTGACCAATATGTGCCAGGATTTGAGAACTGGAAGGACACCATAACAGGTGAAAACAGAGGCTATACGCATCATCAACCTGATGACACATACATCGGGTTTGCCCCCTTACGCACCTGTGCAAGACTTGAAAAAGAAATACGGTTCGCCTAATCCAAAAGCTGTTGTCGACTGGATTAGCCATTGCCGACGCCTATACTGCCCCAGAGAAAGGGTGGACATACAGTTGCTGTAACTATATTATGCTGCAGCAAGTAATAGAGAAAATAACATGGCCAAAGCATACAACAATTTGCTCACGACAACATTTTGCACCGCTCGGCATGCGTTATACCGACTACCGCCCAACGAAAAGAGTTGGCTGCGCTTTGCGCACCCACAGAGAAACAAGCCGATGGAAAGTGCCTGTGGGCGTAGTACACGACCCTCTGGCTTGCACTATGATGGCTGGTTTGTCAGGTAATGCAGGTTTGTTCTCGTCGGCTGAAGATGTAGCTACCTATTGCGCCGCTGATTCTGAGATGGAGGCGAACTCAATGGCAAACGAATATTAAGTCCGCTCGCTGTAAAATGTATGACAACGGTTCCACGCTCTTAGAGCAATTCGGACATACACCGGGCTGGGGCAATTCAACCCCATACTCTCGTCAAACTTAGGCGACCTTCTCGAGTAGCCAAGCGTTTGGACACACAGGCTATACAGGCACAAGCATTGTGATGGATCCCGTAAATGACGTGGCCATTATTCTGCTGACCAACTGCGTTCACCCCGTTGACAAGGGTAACGTTGTACGTCTTCGCTCGTTGGTAGCGAATGCTGTGGCTGGCTCAATCTTGAGTAAGACGTGCCCCACATGACGTGGGGCAACAGTCGACTGAAAAGAATTCATTGGGGCAAAACACTGAAACAATCTACAAAACAGCCCCTACACATCTTACCTTTACCTTGATTTCTTCCTACACCTATATGTAAATAAGTCATAGTATATCTTAAACTAAAAACTCTTTTTATATCATAAACCAAATAACTATGAATGAAAACCTCTCTGAAAGAAGCATGACAGCTAAGGTCTATGCCACTGTCGTGCTGGCCACTCTACTGCTGAGTGGCGGGACGCCTATTCAGGCTGCTCCTACCCATGCAAGCGTTTATTCTGCACAACAGCAGACGAAGAAGGTTACCGGTAAGATTACCGACAGCAGCGGCGAGTCAGTAATTGGTGCCACTGTAACGGTAAAAGGTACTAAAACTGTTGCTGTAACCGACGCTAATGGTAATTATACCATCAACGCTCCAGCTGGTTCACAACTCGAAGTAACGTATGTGGGAGTTCGCTCCACGCACCATTAACGTGGGAAAAAGGTGGTACTTACGACATTACCATTCGTGAAGATGAACACACCACTGGTGAAGTAGTGGTAACGGCAATGGGTATTAAAAAGGAAAAGAAAGCCCTCGGTTACGCAGTAACAGAATTAAATTCTGCCGAAATCTTAAAGAACAAAAACACCAACGTTATCAACTCTTTGGCTGGTAAAGTACCTGGTCTGAACATCACGCAAAGTTCAGGAGCAGCAGGTGCTGGTGCAACAATCGTCATGCGTGGAGCCAACTCTACCGCAGAGGGACGTAGCAATCAGCCTTTATTTTGTTGTCGATGGCGTTATCTACTGATAACTCTACACAGGTTACGGGTAACTCGGGAACTGACGGCATGACTCGCAATAACACCACGTTCTCTAACCGTGCAATGGACATCAACCCTGAAGATATTGCTGACATTTCTGTGCTGAAGGGTGCTGCTGCAGCCGCTCTTTATGGTTCGCGTGCTGCCGACGGTGCTATCATTATCACTACAAAGAAGGGTGAAGCAGGCTCTGTACGCATCGACTACACAGGTAAAGTAAGTAGTTCTTTCCACACGAACTTACCTGAAACACAAAGACTTTCGGACGCGGTGTGTACACAGAACGAACGGCGTTTTCAGCGATCAGACCTACGAATTCGTGGGGTAAAGCCTATACTGGAGCAGAAACGCTGTAGCGACAATATTGGCGGTTTCTTCCAGAGCGGACGTATATTTGACCACAACGTATCAGTGTCTGGCGGTTCAAAAAAATAATAGTTTCTATCTTTCGTTATCAAACTTTGACCAAGAAGGCATCGTAAGAAAAACAGGATATGATAAGACTACTGTACGTTTTCAATGGCGAACAAAAAATACAACAAGTTAACCATTGGCGCTAACGTTACCTATTCAATTGCTAAGACCGCTAAAAACGCTAACTTCAGGCGGTTTTATGGGGAAAGTGGCGGAACCGGTACGATGAACGCGCTCTACTCTTGGCCACTCACCGAAGACATGAGCCACTATCAGAACGACAACGGTACAAAATATCGTCTATTCGATGGCGTTTGGGGAGCTTGCTGATGATATGGAGAACCCATACTGGATTCTGAACCGCGATAAGATGAAAGACAAAAACACAGCGCTTCACTGGTGGCTTAAGTATGCACTACGATATGTACATCATGGTGGGACGTTACTGGCCGTTTGGGCTATGATAACTATACTACTGATGCTCTACACTTTATATTGCACCAGGATCTGTGGTAGCTCAATGTACCAGAACGGACGATTAGCAAAGAGCGACTTCCGTTATGAATACTGGTCAACTAACTTCATGACCAACTTCCACAAACGCTTTGGCGATTTCGACATGCATTTGATGGCAGGTACAACTGCTGAAAATACCAAGCGATTAAGTCAAAACACATTGGGGCTACAACTTTATTACATCAGGTACTATTAGCTTCAATAACATTGCTAAAAACCAACCAGTTCTTCAAAGATGGTACAAGCCGCAAGCGTCTTGTTGGTTTCTACGGCGAATATGGTGTAAGCTACAAAAACATGGCTTACCTTACAGTAACAGGTCGTAACGACTGGTCATCTACGTTACCAGTTAAAGAGCATTCTTACTTCTATCCATCAGTAAGTGGTTCGTTCCTCTTCTCTGAGCTGTTGCCAAAAGATAGTCCTATCTCTTACGGAAAGGTGCGCGCAAGTTGGGCTAAGGTCGGAAAAGACGCTGATCCATACGCTACCCTTACTTACGTTACATCACCAATGATCTACGGCAACTACGTAGCGTGGGTAACCAATATACAGCAGGTAACGCTTATTTAAAGCCAGAGATTCAGACTGCATGGGAAATTGGTCTTGAGATGAGGTTCTTGAACAACCGCATTGGTTTCGATTGGACTTACTATCATAGCTCTACAGAGAACCAGATTGCACAGCCACGTTTGAGCAATGCTAATGGATACATCTTGTCATCTATCAACTCTGGTTCGGTTATTAATAAAGGTATGGAAGTTTCTATCACTGGTAAGCCTATCTTGAAAAAGGATTTCCGTTGGGAAACAGCATTGAACTTCTCGTACAACCGCGGTACACTCGGCACGTTCCTTGACGGTGTAGGTATGTTCTATCCTACTGATGCACAGTTCGGAAGTGTAAAATCGGCTATCAGTTCCTAATGGTGGAAACTTCATGGCTCTTGTAGGAACACGCTACGAGTATGAGCACGACGCTGACGGAAATAGAAATTATTGGCGGTCGCTATCTTGTTGATCCTAACACAGGTCTTTACAAATTCCACAACTCAGGAAACGACGTTGTAGGTAACCGTGAGCCTAAACTGATTGGTGGTTTCGCAAATACGCTTACTTACAAAGACCTTTCTCTATCGTTCTTGCTCGACTTCCGCCTTGGTGGTGACGTATTCAACGGCACATCACAGTATATGGTTGGAAACGGTCTTAGCCCACTCACATTGGAAAACAACCGCGAAAAAGCAACTGTAACAGGGTGTTGTTCAGACTCTTCGATGCTCAAGGAAAGCCTACCGCAACAACCGATTTCGACAAGACGTATGAGGCTTCACAGAGCTACACATTTGGCAGCACAACATACGATGGAAAGGCAATGATTCAGCGTTACTGGAACAACTATGCAAGTCAGTCGTACAATTTCATTCAGAAAGTAAACTGGTTGAAGTTACGTTCTATCTCATTAACCTACGACCTCACAAGCCTTATTAGTCGTCAAAACATTATTAAGCGCCTCTCTGTAAACCTAACAGGCCAGAACCTCTTTACCATAACCAATTATAAAGGTATGGATCCCGAGGTGAGCACAGCTGGTGGAACAGGTGGCTCTGGTGCAACAGGTATCGACTTCTGCAGTGTGCCTTCAGTACGAAGCGTTACTTTTGGCGTAAATGTTTCTTTTCTAAAAAACCACGAAAAACTATTGTATTATGAAAAGAATAATATCAAAGATAGCCTTGGGATGCATGATTGTGCAGGTTTTTCTTCCTGCTCCGATTGGCTTGACGTCAATACTGATCCCGACAATCCTAATAATAAGAGTCTGCTTGTCAACAACCGCCTGCCATGGATACAGCGTATGTATATGTACTCTGCAGGTATTGCTAACTACCGTACAGCAGGAACAGCAGGCTGGTTATATAGCAATGCTGGAGCAGTAAACTCCTGTTCTACCTCTTGGGACTTCTCTAACGCACTGTCAACATCTCCTTATCAAACATGGTTTTGTTGAGTCGGCTTCAAATCTCAACGACCTTTACGAAAAGGCAAAAGCCGAAGGAGCTTACCATTATATGGCAGCAGCTGACGTTTATTACGCTTTAGCTTCATGCAAATGCTCGACCTTTATGGTGAGATGCCATTTACTGATGCGCTCGGTTCTTCACCTGTGCCTAAGTATGATGATGGTAAAACCATCTACAATGGCATTATGGCGAAACTCGACGAAGCTATCGAACTCTTTGGAAAACCACAGGGAGCTTCTGCTACACCTTTAGCAGGTGGTGACATGATGAACGGTGGCAACGCTGAAAAATGGATAAAATTATGCTACGGACTGAAAGCACGCTATATGCTGAAGCTTTCAAAGAAGGCTGATCTCTTCAAGCCTGATGAGATTTTACAGTGCTTAGCAAAGGTCCACAGAGCAACGACGACAGTAGCGTACTGCCTTGTTTCAATGCAACAGGCGATGTAGAGGATTATCTTTATGGTGACCCTGTACAAAACAAATGGTAACTGAACTATGCCGGATATGGCTCAAACCAGCGCGTTTCTCAGTATCTCTACAACCTTCTTACCAATATGAGAGGTGCAGGAGTTGAAGATCCACGCTTCACTAAGATTGTACCGGCTATCATGTCTGATATCAAATTGAACGACGGAAAGGTTTTCTACATTTACTTGGAAGCGTTCAAAACCTGTCGACTCTCATTACACAGCTGATCGTCTAAAAGGCTGGTGGCGCTACATCTATTGCCGCTCCTACTTATGCCGTTACTGACGTTACACTGAAATATACCATCGAAGACGCTGCCAAACGTGCGCAGTTTGTTGCTGACATGACACCGTTACACGCTGTAACTGTTAATGGTAACGATGTGAGCGTACTCTATAAGGCTGGGTTCTATTTATGTAAATAGTAAAAACTATATCCTCGCTGGCGACACCGTGTATGTAAATATGCGTTCTTGCTCTACCCTCACGGGTCAGAAGGGTCAGAAGGATAACACCAAGAACCTATACTGGTATGCTTCTGAAGATGCGTACAAGGCTGGAGCTATTTTCTCAACAGGTTCATTCCAAATCGCCCTGTTTCCGACTTCGAAATATTTACTTATCACGAAGCTTGTTTCATCAAGGCCGAAGTATTGTTCCGTAAAGGGCGACACAGCAGGTGCTTTTAGCTGCTTACAAAGCTGGTATTAAGGCTAACCTCGACTATATGCAACAGAGCTCACTTCTTGGCAAGGCCAAGGATATGACAATCCTGATATGATGCCGATGAATCACAGCAGATATCACCAATTACCTCGCCAGCGCAGCTGTTTTGTCAAACTGCAAGCGACCTCACAATGAAGGATATCATGTTGCAGAAGTACGTTGCCATGGGTGTTAGCATTGAGAACTGGAACGACATGCGCCGCTTTTAACTACAGCACTGGCAACATTGGCAGCTTCGGTGTAGTATATCCCGACTTCGATCGTAGCGTCATGTTTACTGGTCAGTCAAAGCTTATCGGTACCACAAAAACCGATGCACGCTATTGGCCACGCCGCTGGAGACTTCCCGGAACGCTCGAGCTCTCATACAATGAAACCAATGCAAAGGCTATCAATCGCCACTGCGAGGACCTCGATATTTGGAGTATGCCTGTATGGTGGGATTGTGCTACCGATGCCGAATACGAAGGATACCTGAAATAATCCGCTCGTGCGTACCGCCCATTAGCCGCGAGGCATATGGCTGCGATGGCAGGGGCGGTACGCACACTCTTTACATAACGAAGCCCCTGCTAGCAACCTTTCACTAAGGTTTACAGCAGGGGCTTTATCGTATTCTGATGATAAAGCTTTTTCATACAGCGCTTTTCAGCTTGGGCGCCTTATGATAACTCAGGATAACGGCTGCCAGAATAAGCACTATACCTACGGCTAACCGCAGTGTAAAAAGGCTCGCCAAAACACAAACAGCTCACCACAACCGCCGTCACAGGGCTCAAAGGCTCCCAGTATGGCCGTGGGCGTACTGCCAATGCTTTTTAATAGCCACATTGATAAAAAATAACGACAACACGGTAGGCAACAGCGCCAATTGTAACGCCCATAACCATTGTGTGCCACTCTGCAGAACCTGTAAAGGTTCACTCGCAACAACCATATAAACCATGATTGTAAGCCAACCGAAGAGTACCACCCAAAAGGTAAACTTCATCGGGCCAATGTCGGCGCGAAACTGTTTCACATAAACAATATACAGTGCAAAAAGCAACGACGACATCAGTACGAGCATCATACCCGCCGTACTCACCTTTCCGCCGTCGTCGCCACCGCCATGATACAGCAGACCTATACCCGTAACGGCCAGCGAAATCGATGCTACCGTAGTGAGCGTAAGCCGTTCATGATAGAACAACACCATTAAACAGAGCCGTCATAATAGGGTAAGAGAAGAGAATAGTTGAAGCTATACCGCGCTCATATGTTTGAAACTGACGTACAACGTAATAGACGACAGCGCAAACAAACTGCCTAAAACAGCAAATTTTAATAGCATAACCCCAGCCTATTTTCAGCGATTGTCCTCGTGCCAAAAGCCACAATGCAAAAACACACCGCAGCCAAACCGTACCTATAAACAGCACATTGCCGGGCGTAATACCGTCAGCATACAAAGGCAACGAGCCTAAAGGGTTCGTTCCATAGAAAAACAGCCGCCAGCACGCCAGCGCCAAATCCTTTCACTTTTGTATTCATCACGCAAGTTTTTTTATTTGAATATTTATTCTCTTTTGCCCCTCATCACGTCACCCGAGAACTACCGAAAACCGTTCCTGTTACACACTATCAGAGAGCATATTATCGCAAATGTGTGCAAAGGTACAGGTTTTTATGTTCACATATAGCCTGCATCAACAGAAAAATCATTTTTCTGTCCCTTTCCCTCGTTTTCTGCACACTTTTTGCTGCTCTATAAACCAGAATAAACAGATAATTATGATTACAAAAGACAGCATTCAGGAGGCATACGCCTTTTTTTCATCAGAAGTGGCGCATTTACTCACAATCGACTAAACGGTCGTCAGAAGGACGATATCGAGTATGCCATCAGCGATTATGCCCGCAACATGAACACCGAATTATACCAGCTGCTCGCGCATAACCGCGAGGGTTTTTCTTTACACACACCACATTTGCTGCCGATATCTCTTTGCCGTTGACAAATTAGAGCAAATGTTATAACGCGAAATGCGCAAAATATTTCTAATTACACCCGATGCGCAAAGGTTTTACGGGCCTTCAGTCTGCTGTCACGAAGGCTTGAACAGCCCACCATCACCATTGGTATCTCAACGAAAAAGAAACACAAATCTGCCGATATGGCAAACATCAATGGGCTTTTTGAATAGAAAAAGAGCATCAGCATACTTCTTTTTCGCACGCTATCAAATAAAAACGCTTTATTTTACATCTTTTTCGAGGAAGATATGTAAACCCAACAAGGGATAACCTAATGATAAGGCTATCCCTTGTTATCTTTTTATATTCAATCAAGAATAGTTGTGTCTATTTTAGAAACTTAACCTGAAGATTCGTAAATGCTTCACCCAGCTTCTTTTAAGAAATGACGACCAGTAGCTGCTGCAATAAGTTTTTATTGAAAAGAATACAACATATACTTCTCTTGCGTAGGATAGAACTCTGTACAAAGCTGAAGTTCTTTAACTCCTGAGTCACTTTGGGACAGAAAGCGTGAAGAAAGAAGCATTAGCGCCTAATTGTTTTTCTTGCATTTTCATTATCACAAGGGAAAATCTTAGCTCTGCTAAACGCTCATTTCTCCACGATATAGTGGTTCTTAACATCCTCTTGTTTGTCCAGCTCTATAACGTGTAATCCGTCTTCTGCTAAAATCAACGGAGTGGCAACATATACAGTTTTGAATTTCACCATTCCTAAAGTTAACAACCCATAGAGAAAGTTCTTAAACCCATTCTTCATGTGTTCTTTATTGTCGGGCGCATGAAACAAACAGCTTGCTGCAATAGCCTTTTGCCATTTAATTGCTTCATGTAGTCTTTAAACTCCGTAGTGTAGAAGTCTGTAATCTCTTGTTCCGACATATTCTTAATACGATTGTTCTAAATCTTCTTTAGTATAACCTTTATTACTAAAGAATTTAGCATACTAAGAAACTAAAAGAAAACGCTACAACAATAAAAAAATAGCGATGATAATAATTTGTGTTGTTGGCATAATAATAATTGATTTATTTAAAATTTATAATTTCTTAGGCTCTTTTATTTCTATCGTCTTTTTCCACAAAACATACCTGCAATAGGAATACCTATCAGCAAAAAGGAACAGCAGCTTAGCACCCCAACGAGTGTACCAGCTCAGACTTAACTTTCTCTTCTTTATCAATACCTTTTCTCCTTCAGATATTCATTTAAAAACTGCTCCTGTTCAGGGGTATTTACATCATATATCAGCTGGTTCTTAGCATCATAAAAACAAGTTGGGGTTCTTCTTCGATATAAAGTGGGAAAAATATAAGCAATATTAAATTCCCTGTAATATCGTGCAATATCCAGCTTATCGTCATCTTTATAGATACTGTCTTGTTTAGGAGTTGTATAAACTACGTCTATTACATCTCTACTACCAAAAAGGAATTTTTAAGCTTTTGCCTCGCTTTTCGTTGGAATCAGAAGAAATAGAGAAATGAAAAATAAAAACGTTAACTTTGACTTTTAAAAAACTCTTTCATTTGTATTTTATTTAGTTTAAACATATTATTTACATTTTACACCGCAAAGATAATAAAACAATACGTATCCCCTGCAAGATTATACGGTTTTTGTATCAAATATTTTTCTAACTTTTATCGTCCGAAATCGTTATTATACGCTCCCTTTTTACAGTTGTTTTGTCCCTTGTCAATCCTGATTTTCACCCCATTACACAATAAATGGCAACGTTAACACGTTATCTTAATCCGCACACCTTGTAAAAAAGAAGGCTTGCGCCCCGTCACAAAAAAAGCTAAACTATCGTGTATAAAAAACATTATTTTATCTTTTTCTATCCCTTTTTCTGTCGGTAACCGCGTCGGCACAGGACATGCTTCCCTCAACGGCGCGTCCTCAAAGCACAAGCACAACGGTTCCCGAACTGCAATTACCCGAAAATTGAAGACGTGCCCGAGCAGCCTGCTGTAGCCGAGCTTACACGCGAGAACCTGTTGGCAGCTCTGGAGAAAATACGAAGTAAAATTCCCACTCATTGTGCTGGCACAAGCTATTCTTGAGACAGGACATTTCACCAGCAACCTTTGTATGGAAACCAATAACCTCTTTGGTCTGCGCCACCCACAGCGACGGAAGTTACTACACTTTCGACAATTGGGAACAGTCGGTTATAGCCTATCGCGACGACGTACAATACAAATACACGGGTGGCGACTATTATGCTTTTCTGCGGCGCATAGGTTATGCCCAAGACCAACGTTACACATCGAAGGTGCGCAAAATAGTCAGCAAGCTATAATTCCGTATTTCAAACTGCACATCAATCGCATAAACCCTATGCCATAAAACAGAAAAAGGCTACGCACCAATTGCCTTTTTCTTCAACCCTTCACATCATTTTGTTCATCGTACCACAGCCCGTCGTACGCCCTGTTGACGGCCGTCGTACAACGTGTATGCCGACCGCCGTATAAAACGTATGGCCGACCGCCGTACCATAAGCAAAAGGTTTTAACGGCAGGAGATAACAAGAAAAAAAGGGGGCAGGCATAGGGCGTAACCGTAGTGCTTTTTATGATCTGAATGCCATTCGCACGGGTGTTATCAGCGAAGTGCGACAGGCGTAACCGCAGTTCTTTTTACAGCCTGAATGCTGCAGCATGACCGCATACGGGTCGTAAAAAGCGAAACCAATATTTCACTATACAACCACCATGCCCTGCCGTTGTAATGCTTGGCAACGGTGGCAATATAAAAATTAAATATACATTTTTCTTTCTATCGGCTTTTTCATTATCTTTGTATCACCTAATTTTTAAGAGGACCTGCAAAAAACCAAAAAAAGAAAAACACTCTACAAGTCTTTGTCACGTTAATGTCAGCAAAAATCAGCAATACGCAATTCGACTGCCTTTTTCTGCACTATTACCCCAAGGTAACGGCCTTTATTAACGGCATCATACACGACCGTAACGAGGCAGAAAGTCTGGCACAGGACGTGTTTTTGAAAAATTCTTGAGGGCCGTATGGCAATTGAAAATATAGGGAATGTTGACAACTATCTTTTCATTGCCTCGCGCAACAGTGCGCTGGCCTGGCTACGAAAGCGCGAAAAATGCGTCCTGTTGAGAGCCTGTGCAACTGTGCCGACGGCAGAATGGCGCCCGAAGACGAGCTGTTGGAGCGCGAGCTTATAACGTTTGTAAACACCATTATAAAGTCGCATGCCCGAGCAGCGACGCCGTATTTTTATGATGAGCAGAACCGAAGGCCTCAGCAACGACGAAATAGCCGTACGGCTAAATCTCTCAAAAACGCACCGTTGAGAGCCATATTTACACGGCCGTTGCCGAGCTAAAACAATTGTTATCGGCCTGTTGTGTTTTAATGTTATTTAACTAAGTAAATTCCTTTTTCTACGGCTCTTTTTCCATATAAAAAACCTAAAAACATACAGCTTTAAACCTGTTATGATATGGAAAAGAAATCGGTTTTCCAAATTGTTCGCTGTTATTTCGACCGCCTGTTGCCCGACAGGCAGGAGCGCATGGCACGCCGCTGGCTGTCCTCTTATTCCCACCAGGCGGAGAAAGATGAGGCTTTGCGCCATATATGGAATACGCTGTCGGCCGATGCCGATAGCACAACTCACGCAGCTCTTCAGCATGTAAGGCAAAGAGCCGTGCCATCAGGCGGTAGCGGCAAGAGCCTCGTAGGCGGTATATTAAAATATGCAGCCGTTATCATTATTGCCGTCATGGCAGGCGTAGGCGCGTGGATAGTAACCGAAAACGGCAGGTATAACGAGACCACGATAGCCGTATGCCGCGTGCCCAACGGTAAAAATATACACCTTGTATTATACGATGGTACCTCGGTAACACTTAATGCGGGCGCTGAGCTGCGCTATCCGCGCCACCGTACAGGCCGTACACGTACCGTATATCTTACGGGAGAGGGCATGTTCAACGTAAGGCACAACAGTGCCGAACCCTTTATTGTAAAGGCCGGAAGCGTGAATATTGAAGACGTAGGTACACGTTTCAACGTTAAAACACTGAGCCATGGCCAGGTAATTACTACCGTTACTGAGGGTTGCGTAAGAATAAACACCGCGAAACAGGCCCACAACATAAACGTTACGGCAGGGCAGCAGGCCGTTTATTCAGCCCAAACAAAGCAGCATTTCAGTAGCTCATGCTGACACTCTTCTAGCACAGCGTGGACAAAAGGCTCGCTGGTGTTTAACCACACGCGTCTGGAAGACATCGTGACCGACCTTAAACATAAATACAATATCAACATTGTCGTTTCGCCTCGGCTGCCTATGAACCGTACTTTTACCATGCAACTCGACGGCAACGAAACCATTAACGACGTGTTTACACTGCTTGCCGCAATGGGTAATATGCGCTATCATATCAGGGGAAACACCGTATGGCTGTCGCCAGAATAACGCCGTAATATCGCCATAAAAGCATAAAAAAATACCTAAAACCGAAAATTATAAACATCAAAAATGAAAGAAAACCTACTCTATTCAGAAAGCATAGCCCATGCAAAGCCATCATGGCGGCGTAGGCTCATGCTCGTGCTGATGGTAGCCCTGCCTCTGTTTCTGCAGGCTCAGACTATTACATTCAGCAAGAACAAGGTAAGCATCAGGACGGCAGTTGAGAATATTCGTCAGCAGACGAACTACTCAATCAACTTCGCCAGTGACCTTATCGACCTCAACCGACAGATTAATGTAAAGAAGGAAGGGACGGATCTACGCGAGGTTCTCGACAAAAATGACGGTCCCTGAACTGGCCTATGCCTTCAACGGCAGGCACATTGTCATCACCAAAAGAAGACAAATCAGCAGCCTGCACCCACTCATCAGCCACGAAAAAAAGTCGGCAGCGAGTCACGTTCTCAAAGGAACGGTGAGCGATGAAGCCACTGGCGAACCCCTCATTGGCGCAACAGTGCGCACGGGGCAGTGACGGAATGGGCGTTACAACAGGGATAGACGGCGACTTCGAACTGGCCAGTATCTCGGCAGGCGACGAACTGCAGGTGTCGTACATAGGCTATAAAACGCGCAAAAATACAAGCAGGTGACGTGGCCGTAATGAACATTAAGCTACAGGCTGTAGACGACCAGATAGGTGAGGTTGTGGTGGTAGGTGCTGGCACACAGCGCAAAAATCTCGGTAACAGGAGCCATTACAACCATCAAGGGAAGCTCGTTATACGCCCCCAGTTCAAGCCTTACGAACAACCTTGCAGGCAAGATGGCTGGTATCATTGCCAAGGCATCGAGCGGTGAACCTGGCGCAAAGAGTCAGTTTTATATTCGTGGCATATCAACCTTTGGCGGACGAACCGAACCACTTATCCTGCTCGACGGCATCGAAATATCGTCTGATGACCTGAACCGTCTGCCGTCAGAAACCATCGAAAGCTTCACTATCCTCAAAGATGCATCGGCTACCGCCATCTACGGTGCGCGCGGAGCCAATGGTGTTATGCTTGTAACCACGAAGACTGGTGACAAGAACACGAAGACCGTTATCAACGTAACGGCTGAGGCTTCGTATAATAAACCCGTGCACCGTATTAAATATGTGGACGGCGCTACCTACATGAAGCTCTGCTAACGAAGCCTTGCTGACGCGCCATCCCTACGGCTACACCGAAATACTCGGACGAAGCTATCAGAATATACAAAAAGCGGTATTAATCCGTACGTTTACCCTGATGTAAACTGGTACGACCTGCTTTTTCAGAAAGGGAACAAGCAACCAGCGCGCAAACCTTAACGTGAGCGGAGGTGGAAGTCGCGTAACCTACTATATGAGTCTGCAGGCCAATCACGACTCAGGACTGATGGATACGCGCCATAATCCTTATTTCGACAACAACTATAATCACTGGGAATACGTCTTCCAAAAACAACATTATGTACGACCTTACCGCCACAACGCGGCTGGGACTGCGTATGAATGCTCAGATTGGTAACGAGAAAGGGCCCGACGCTTCTTCCTCATCGCTGCTATGGGATACATGGCAAAAACGATCCCGTTACGTTCCCCGGCAACCTATCCCGCCGAAGCCGGCGACGCACATGTACGCTTTGGAAACGCCATCATGTCGGACAGCAGGCTCTACACTAACCCTTATGCGCGAATGCTTGCATCGTATAAAGAGACCAACTTTTCGACGATAAACACTTCGCTTAACCTCGAACAAAACCTCGACTTTATTACGAAAAGGGCTGAGCTTTACCGCGCTTGTCAACTGGAAACAGTGGGCTGCAACCTTCTACACACGAGGGCATAACACCTTATTATTATACGCTGACGCCGGGCAGCTGGCAGCCTTCTGACCCCTCGGTAATGTCGTCAGAGCTGCTACGTACTGGCACCGACTACATCTCTCAATCGGATATTACCCGATTCTCTGACAACACATTCTATCTCGATGGCCGCATAAACTATCAGCGTCGGTTTGGTAAACACACCGTCGGTGGGCTGTTAATGTACATGATGCGCGAGTTTAGGAACAACGTTCTACCTCATCGCAATCAGGGCTTATCAGGACGTTTTACCTACGATTACGACAATAGATATCTGGCAGAAATTAATTTTGGCTACAACGGTACGGAACGATTGGCCAGGGGCGAGCGCTTTGAGCTGTTCCCGCCATGTCATTAGGATGGGTGATAAGCGGAGAAAAAGTTCTGGAAGCCCGTTGCCCAATATGTCGATTTCTTCAAAATTCGCGCCAGCTACGGCCTTGTAGGTAACGACGAAACTGGCGAAGAGGCAGGGTGCTCAACACTTCTTATACATCAACCAAGTGAACATAGGGAAACAGCTTTGCCTACACTACCGGCCCATATTTTCAGTCGCCAAACAACGTCACTAAAAGGGGGCGGGGCTTCAATGGCTACGCTGTTGCCAACGCTCATTGGGAAAGAGCACGCGAGTTTGACGTTGGTTTCGATGCACGAATACTGAATCAAATAGACATCACTTTTGACTATTTCAACAACAAGCGCGACCGTATCTTGATGAAAAAGAGCCTCATGGCGCTTACATCTTAGGGCTACCATAACGCCACCCCTTGGAGCAATGTGGGCAAGGTAGATAACAAAGGGATTCGAAGCGTCGCTGACGTGGAGGCGCAACTGGAACAAAGATTTTCAGCATGGAACTACGCGGCAACGTTACCTACAACCTGAACAAAATATACCTACGTTGACGAGCCAGACTATCCCTATGTATGGCAGAGCCAGACAGGGTATGCCGCTGAGTTATATTCGCGGTTACCTCGCCGAGGGCCTGTTTTCATCACAGGAAGAAATCAACAATCATGCTGATCAGAGTGGCCTTGGCAGCACACCGATGGTGGGAGACATAAAGTATCGCGACGTCAATGGCGACGGAAAGATTACCTCTTTGGACGAAGTGATGATTTCAGACTATGGTTCTATGCCCCGCTTACAATACGGATTCGGAGCCAGTTTCAATTGAAGCACTTCGATTTTAGCGTATTTTTCAACGGCTCTGCGAAGACACGCGTGGCCCTTCAGGGCATGCAGCCATTCCATTCCAACACAAGTGGCAACCGTACGGTGATGCAATGGATTGCCGATGACCATTGGTCGGAGAGCAATCCCAACCCAAAAGCCGCCTACCCAAGGCTGGGATTGGCTGCCGCCGACGATGCTAACAACGTGCCTACCAGTTCATACTGGGTGCGCGATTTCAGCTTTATGCGATGGAAAAACATTAGAGATGGGTTACAGCTTTAAACAGTGCCGCGTTTACTTTAGCGGCGATAACCTGGCACGTGTTCAGTCCGTTTAAGATGTGGGATCCAGAAATATGGTGGAGCAGTTACCCCTCCAGCGCACGTTTAATATAGGTATTCAAGTTAAAATTTAATCATTATGCTTACGATAAAACACTATAACATGAAACGCATGGCAGGAAAATGGCTCGCCTTAATAGGGCTGGCCGCAATCACTTCGTGCAATTATCTCGACGTAGTACCACCAGCAACACCCGACTTTGAGGACACCATGAAGGACCGTGACGCCACATTAGGCTTCCTGTATTCGTGCTATGCGGGTATACCTGTCATGTATGGGAAACTGGAGTTGCCGCTTTTTGGAGCCAGCGATGAGGCCGTATTGCCACAGATTTATGGTTACGACAGCCAGTTTATACAATATAACCAGGTTACAACCACAACGAATCATGCCGCAGGTCCTTGGGTAAACGCCTACAATACTATAGGTCAAATCAACATCTTTTCTGAAATATATTGATATTCTGCACCCCACGAAACGTAAGTCCCTGAAGACAAGGCACGCTGGAAGGCCGAATGCAAATTCCTCCACGCTTAGTTACCATCACGAGCTGCTTCGTGCCTATGGTCCCATACCGCTGGTAACGAAATATATCCCGAACAGCACGCCAAAGGCTGAATTTCCTGGACGCAGTCCCATACGACGTTTGCGTTGATTCCATCGCCAAATGATACGATGAGGCAGCCAATATATTGCCTGCAACGCTGCCCTCTGACGAGTTAGGGCGTGCCACTTCAACCGCATGCAAGGCGCTTAAAGCCCGTCTTCTACTCTACGCCGCATCGCCGTTGTGGAACGGTTCTTTCCCTTATCCCGAATGGAAAAACGATAAATTCAGCGTTCCAGGACAAGGAAAGAAGCTCGTTAGCAACACATACGATGCCACAAAATGGCAGCGTGCCCTCGACGCATGTACCGAAGCCTATCGACTTTGCCGGAAACACGGGGACAACGAAAAACTGTTTGATATAGCTACCTCTGAGACGCTGCGTCGCAACGATGGCCTCGATTTGCCTTCGTATCCAGGCCTTGACAGCATTGCCCGCAAGCACATTATGCAGATGCGTTACCTCATGTGTTCAACCGAAGACGAGGGTAACCGCGAAACTATTTTTGGCATCATCATCGGCGATAAGAACCCCGTCTCCATCAGTGTACCTCACGGAATAACTCTCAATGGCAGCGGATCGCCCATCGGTGGTTGGGAAGGGCTCTCGCCTCACATGGTATACCATGACCCATTTTTATACGCAGAACGGCAAACTTCCTGCTCAAGACCCAGGCTATTTCCCACAGACCGACTGGCTGAAATCGGCTGGGCAGGCCAATTCCAACGTAGTTAAGCTCATGGCTTACCGCGAACCTCGTTTCTACGCATGGCTGTCGTTCGATGGTGATATTTACAGCCAGTATATTGCAAACGGCCAGCCACTGACGGTCAATATGCGCGGTTCCGATAAGCTTTGCGCAGGGTTACAATCCCTCACGCTACCAGCGCGATAACAGCGTTACGGGCTTCCTGGCGCGCAAATACGTGCAGCCCAATATCAAATACCGTCAGGACGGTGGCGAAAAATATAAGGATGGTGCCTTATCCTATCATTCGTCTGGCCGAGCTTTTATTTAGACAGAGCCGAATGCTATGCGGCCTTTAGGCCATACCGTCGACGCGCTGGAAGACCTCAATGTAGTGCGCGAACGGGCTGGCATTCCAGCGTTGCTCGAAAACCGACATAACCCCCCGACAATACGCTTACTGATATGATCAGGAACGAGCGTTTCATCGAGTTGTGGCACGAATGCCAGCGTGGTTTCGACCTCCGCAGGTGGATGATTGCACCCGATTATTTAAATGCAAACTCGTATTACGGACTGAATGCCACCGAAAAAAACTGACCCATCGTTCAGCGAATTCAATCAGTTGAAGCGCATTGATCAGCCTTTTCAGTGGGCAACGCGCATGTATCTGCTGCCCATTCATGACAGAGAGGTTTACAGCGACCCCAATTTAGTAGCAGTCGCCCGGCTATTAATCGTTAAACCATAAAACAATGAAAAACATCATATTTCCTGCTTCTGTTCCTTATCCTGACGTCGCTCTCGGGCTGTAAGGACAGTTTTGCATGGCAAGACCGCGTGCCACAGGGTTACCAGTCGATTACATATATCAAGAACCACGGCACACACGCGCTCACAATGAATACTACTGAAACCACGCATACCGACTCATTGCTCATCATTAAGGCCGGTAGCGACCCCTCACGCAAGCCTTCTCTCAGAGCTGAGAGCGCTTACACAGGCCGAAGTTGACAGCATGTACGGTTCGCTACAAGGAGGTGAATATAAAATTATTCCCGACACAACGTTCAGCCTTGCCGATGGCGGACAGCCCACATTCGGTGCTAACCAGGAAGGGGCTGTTATGCCCGTGAGTTTCAAACCTGCCAGTATCTTCGAACTGATGAAGGCTTATCCTTCAACAAAATGGGTGCTGGCGTTGCGCATGAACAGCGTAAACCCGAACGACAGCGCCAATACCGACATGAGCGACGTGCTGTATATCATCGACGTTAAAAGCCCAATGATCAGCTTCGAGCACGAAAAACATCAGCCAAACCATGTATTATAAGACGCTCGATGTGGCAGTACCGCTCACCATTCGCAACTGTAACGAAAACAAATGGGATATTACATGCACGCTCAATCAATCGCAGGACGCACAGGCCGTGGCCGATTACAATGCAGCCCATAATACCAATTACACGCTGTTGCCGGCAGGGTCGTACAGCTTCGACGCGCTCAGGGCTGCCCACAGGACAGCTTACTGCCGACGCCACGCTTACGGTAAACCGCGCCACGCTTACCAGCAACGTTACCTATTTGCTGCCTTTGAAGATAGGAACATCGTCAATGGGGCAGCAGATGCAGAGCGACAGCGCCTATTCATACGTAGTTATTGACGTACCCAAATACGGCATCAGGGAGATAAAGCGTAACGCATGGAGCGCACTGTTCTGCAACAACGACAATGCCATGGGAGGCTCAGAGGATAACGCCAGCATCACAGCCATCTTCGATAACAACCCCTAATACTTTCTGGCATACGGGCTGGCAGATAGCATCGTGCAACAGTTTCAGCTATAAAGGAGTAAGCGGTGACGACTACGATTACGCACACACCAAGTCATGGCACGCTTTCAAAGGCTTCCGCGATGCCGATAAAACCACGTTCGTTATTGACCTTGGGGCTACCTATAACATTGTGGGCGTGGGCATAAAACAGCGTGCAGGCTCACTGCAAGACTTCAGAAGCGGCGATGTTTTCGTTTCAAACGACCCGACTTTCCTCTTTAAACCCATTGCCGATGGAGGCTCAGCGGCCGACTATAACCAGCCAATGCTCAACAACTGGGCCTATCTTCTCACCATCAATGCGCCGCACGACAGCGGGCAGCGTTGGTTTCAGGTGGCACGACCCAGCTGAACAGTGGCGGCATTAAAGGCCGTATGCTGAAAGTTTCCGTTACACAATCGTACCGTGATCAGAATATCAGTCTGGCCGAATTCTGGGTAAGGGAAATCATCAGTATTGACGGCGAACCCGTACACTAGCCGTTTTGCCATACGCCCCAAGCGGCAACATCACACAACAGGCCGCATCTGTTTCACCCCGCGTGAAGCTGATGCGGCCCGTTTTCGTCTGCACTCCCTACCCCGACACAAGCTTTTTATAACATATACCATGAACGAGGCAACGCGTTTTTGTCTGCTACACTTTATTATTACAGGCAAAAACGCTCCGTCCTGTCATTGTACGAATGACCTCGTTACCAGCTTTTCACACCACCTTTACCCTTTACATACCATTGTTCGACGGCCGTCACACACGCGTACGTCGAACGTCATATAACACGTTCGGCGGCCGTCAACAACGCTGCTGACGGTCGCCGTACGACTGCTTTTTACAGACTTATGCATCGAGTTATAGTCAGCGAGGAGTGCTCGAAACAACTGTAAACCACTGAGAATACGGTTACTATACGTTCATAAAAACTTTATAACACATCTTCTGCACCCTCATATTATACCTCCCTTGCTCTCACCTCATATCTCCCATACCCTCCTGCTTATCATCAGAAAAAGAGCACACGCCTTACATTCTCCGCAAAAAGCTTGTAAATATTAATTATGAATGTAACATAGAAGACACAAGGCGTTTAAAAACTGATTAAATTATATTTCTTTTGCTATCCACTTAATAAAGGATTACGCGACCACCAATCAACTGATTATGTGGTCGCGCTACAAACTAAATTCGTTTATCTAACGTTTACTTCTTTACAGAGAACTTGTATACACAGTGGCTGCGATAGGTTTCGCCTGGGCGAAAGATATGCAGACGGCCATTGTGGTTTGTTAGGACCATCAGGGATAGTGCTGGGTTTCGAGGCAAATGCTGGCATGTTTGGGGATAACGGTCGCCATGTTTACATGTATTTGAGCCATCGAGGAAATTGCCCGTGTAACACTGTATGCCCGGTTCGTCAGTGTAAATATCCATTAAAAATGCCTGTCTTAGGGCTGTAAAGTGCGGCTGCTAACTTCTTGTCGTTGCCCTTTCCATTCTTATAAGTGTTCAGGCACCAGTTGAAATCGAAACCGCGTGCAGCCTTGATAGGTGCATAGGTTTTGGCTGTTAATGTCCTGACTTAACGCATGCATCTTGCGGAAATCCATAGGTGTTCCCTTTACAGATACGATGGTTCCGTCGGTCATATAAGTAGTATCGACGGGTGTAAAGTTATCAGCATTGATGTACAAAATGGTGGTCTTCGGCATCGCGTGTAGGCTCTCCGTTGAGGTTCCAATACGCATGGTTGGTCATGTTAATGACAGTTTTCTTATCGGTTGTAGCCGTGTACTGAATATCAATAGCGTTATCATCAGTAAGGGTATAGGTTACAACGGTCTTCAAATTGCCCTGGGAAGTTGTTGTCGCTATCGGGGCGAAAGCAATGTGAACTCAAGCGTATTAGGTGCTGTTTGTTTGCAATCGAAAAACCCTGATACTGCCAGCCTGTGAAACCGCCGTGAAGGCAATGGCCATAGTTGTTTTTGCGGTAGCTGAATGGTTTTACCGTCAATCGTGATGCGGCCTTGGTTGATACGGTTAGCATATCGGCCAATAGTGGCGCCGAAATCGCTGCCAAAATGCTCATAGTCGGCATACTGTGCAACGTTATCATAGCCTAAACACACATCGTGGAACTTTACCGTTTGACGGTCGGGCACCATTAACGAAACGATGCGTCCTCCAAGGTTTGTCATACACATTTCCACGCCATTTTTTTGTTTGTGAGCGTGTAAAGATGCGTCTGCTTCCACGAATATTCGCCTCGAAATTTGATGGATTTAATCCGCTCTTGGTGAGCTTCCAAGTAGGCTTTTATCACTGGCGCTGCAGCTACAATTGAAGGTGTACCGCCCTGAATATAAGGCCACGAATCAACCCAATCAATACGATCCATGGATACCACACGACCATCACGGGGCTTGTCGGTTTTGAAACCGTGGTAAATTAAGAAGTCAGTTCCCTGCATCATCAGTAACAATTTCGGCATTGTGACCAGGGCCAGCGACACGCTCGTTGCGCTGAAGCACCACCTCATAATGATTATCAAGCAACAGCTGTCCCTTCTTATCAACATACGGACCAAAACAAATTCTTTGAACGTCCAACGGTTACACGGTATGTGCTTTTAGCGCCTTCGCAGCAGGTTCCTGCTGAACCGAACAAATAATAATATCCACCTCGGCGCTGAATATAAGCGCCTTCCATAAAGCTTCCTGCTACTTTTCGTGGCTTCGAATCGGGGCTTAAGGCTGAGTCCATCTGCTGTAAGCTCAGCACCATAAATGCCATGGAACGAGCCCCAGAAAAAGGTAACGACGACCACCATCTTCAATATAGAAAGGGTCGATACAATTCTGAATACCCTATCTTACGGCTGTCAATAATGTTTCCGCAGTCGGTAAAAGGACCTTGAGGACTATTAGCTACGGCAACGCTTAGCACCAGCTTCCCACTCGCCTCCCCATACAGACTTGGCGTAATAAAGCACATATTTGTCGCCCATTTTGTTGATGTCGGGAGCCCAAATCATGCCTTTCGCGTTCCACTTTTAGGGCGCGATCTCGTCGGTGAACGCAGTGCCAAGCAGATTCCAATTTACCAAATCGGTTGAATGATAAATAGGTACGTTGCGCGTGTTTTCGGTAGCATAAAGGTAGAAAGAGCCATCATCGGCACGTAGAATTGTAGGGTCGGGGCTGTTCTTATCAATGATAGGGATTGCGATAAACAGCCGTCTGAGCCGAAACACTTGTTGCTAAAGCAAGCGCCGAAACAAATGTTAGGAAGTGTTTCATCGTGATTTTTGGGTTATGGTTTTTAGTAATTAGTTGAAAGCTTTTCAAGTAGTATTGCACAGAGATTAAAGGAGAAAAAGGACGAGAATGGGTGAAATACTTAATCGCATTTCACCACCTTGCTACTTACCTTTCGTCCACCTTTCATGGCACTAACAACGTAAATACCGTTGGATAAATCGTTTATCCATAAGTCTTTAACGTTTGTAGCCGTTCCCTGTTCAACCGTACGACCGCTTAAATCGGTCACTCATCCATGTAAATTTCTGACCATCGGGCGCACTGATTTGGAAGTAATTATGACCTCCCTAAAGTAATCGTCAGCTCGTCAGCAGCATCTGCATTGACATTCTGCACGCCAGTAGCCTCATAGGTTGTAAACACAGGCGCAACGGGCAGACTCTGATGGTTTGCCGCCCTCTATGTAAGGCCAGCCTTCGCTATCCCACCTAACTTGGTCGAGGAAAAGGACGCGACCACCGTCAACATCATTCGAATTGTACCCATGATATAGCATCCAATATTTGCCGTTATCGTCCGTAATAATCGCGAATTGTGGCCAGGGCCATATACCTTACTGCTTTTTGCAGCAGCATAATATCAAAAAGGATATGACATAATATTGCGGCCAGCCTTGTTGACATATGGGCCATGAATATTGCGGCTTCGGGCAACAACGACATGATATGTGCTCTTTTTCTTTGCACAACATGAGCCTGCTGAACCCAAAAGATAATAATATCCATTACGTAAATAAATCATAGTTCCCTCAATAGTATTGCGGGGCGCAATCTGGAATTTTTCAGCACCAGCCTTAATTTGCAGGCCATCGTCAGTAAGTTCTATGCCATAAATACCGCGGAAAGAACCCCAAAACAAATACTGTTTGCCGTCAACGTCGGTAAAATGACAGGGGTCTATGCTATTCTGTACGCCTATTTCGCTCGAGATAAACAGCTTTCCGCGATCGGTAAAAGCGTCATTAGCGTAGAACTTGTGGCCACACCAATGCCACATTCCCACTCGCCGCCCCATGTAGATAGCGAGTAATACATCACGTACTGACCGTTAATATACGAAACTTCGGGTGCCCACGTAGCACCGTTATTCACAAATTTAGGACGTGTAGCCTCAGTAAAACCAACGCCTGCTGGGCGCCACTTAACGAGATTACGCGATTTGACAATGGGCGTTCTTTGTCCGTTTCCATCTGTTGCATACGCATAAAAATAATGATCACGACCATAAATAACGCTCGGATCAGGGAAATTACGATTTAAAACAGGGTTTGTGTACGTTGCTGTAGAGCCAGCCGACTGCGCCGTTACAGTAATAGGGAAAAAAGACAGCATAGTAAGGGCAAGGGCTGTCAACTTATTATGTGCTTGCATAATATAATAAAAGAGGTTCTCCGACCGTTATGGCGGAATAAAATAGTTGTTATGTTTTAGTTTATAGGTAGCGCACCGTGCTGATTTACAACCTATTGGTATTACCTCAACTGACGAAATTAGTATCATCTTATGCGCAAGATATATACAAATTTTCGTTATAATACTTGAGATACGCAAGCAATTGTCTCAAAATATTATAACAGGAAGAGAAAGCCTATGCCCGCACAGCCTAATAGGATTGTTTTTCTGATTTAGGAAAAAGACGTGAAAACAACCCAAATTTCTCTTACCGAAAGGGTATAAAAATGATAATACGTAACGTGAATTACCTCAAATAAAATGCATTGGCAGAACAAAACACACATGCATTTCATTCCGCCAACGCGCTTATTATTACTTCAAAAAATGAATATCAGCCTTTATTCGTTGAACCCATTATTTCTAAAATCCAAAAGCCTTTTTCGAAATAAAGGTGTGTATACGGTGACCGTCGTACAACGCGTGCGGCGAGCGTAGTACGATGTGTACTGCGGTCGACATACGCGCGTACTGCGACCGTCAGTACACTACACGCTATGCATCATATCCTGCGAGAAAATGCTGAGCACGCTATGCCTACGTCCCTTAACCTAATTGGTTTTGCGTTTAGAAACCTTTGTTTGAGCAGGTACAGCGGAAGCGGCGGCAGTGTACATCAGCACTAAACTTGAGCGTTTTTCGGGCAAGACCAACTGTAAGCCGCGAGCCAATTCGGCACCTGTACGGGTAAATGAGCGGCGTGAGTCACGGTCGGTAAGCGTATAAGTGCGCTTCGCATCAAGGCCACGCAAGCGCACCATGCACGTACTGTCAGGTGCTGTAGCACGACGGAAGGCTACCACTATGCCGTCATTGGCCGACCTTCTATTGAGTTGATAAGCCAGCCATACGCTGTCACCAAGAATCTGTTGCGTGCTTGTGAGCGGATAATAATCTTCAAAAATAATAGGGCCGTAGCTCCTCATATCTCGTCCATAAGTTTGCGCATCTCAAGAAGATTATTCTCGGGTTCAGGGTTATCTTCCAACTATAAATAACGGTACTTCCCATGCTCGAGCGCGTCGTAAACTTATCGGTTTGCATCAGTCCTGTACCCGTTTGCGGAAGCCAAAGCGCAAGACCGAAGGTGTGTGTCTGATATCCTACGGGTTCGCCGTAACGGTAATCGGTTCGCCACAGTGGCGCACTGCGTTGCAGAGTCTCTAAGTCAAGTCGACGCCCTCCGCCAGCACAGTTATCAATAAAGCCGCGTGGGTGGTGACGTAATATATTATCCCAGTAGGTGTAAAGACCCTCAACATAATGATTTTCGGTAATACCTTCGCGCCCTTCTGGGTCATTATGATACCAGAAACCAGCAGGTTCGATGTTGTAATCTTGCCTGATAGTGGTCAATTCCATTATCGTCCATAAACTTGTTGATGTAACGGCTCAGCCAGCTTACAGCCGCCGTGTCGGCAAGATTAAACAAAATATGACTCGGTACCTTCGCCTGCGTCCATGAGCCATTGTTTCGGCAATTCCTTTACTCCAACGTGAGCCTTTGAAGATGCGTTCAGGCTCAAACCATACCAAGAATTCCGATCCGATAGCGTGAATAGCATCACTAATGGGTTTCAAAACCGTTAGGAAAGCGGTCGCTATCAACCACCCAGTTGCCCTACTGTATTATACCAGTTCTTGCCCTCTTTTACACGAGCCGACTCGGTATACCAGCCAGCGTCAAGCCAAAATACCTTTAGGAACCAGATTGAATTGTTTGTAACGCTCAATCAATGCCAGCGCATAATCCTTTCGTCAAGACACGAGTATTCGTTGCAGGGATAAGGGTCGCCATAGTTGAAACTCGTTGTGATAGATAACGATAAGGTTTGCCTATCGATACGCGGTGTAAGGCATGAGAGCACAACCGACGCCATTGGTTCTGACCGTCGATAAAATCGTCGCCTTGCCAGAACATCAGGCACACGCTCGATGAGCGTACACTTTCGCCTGCGTTAAGCCACGTATTAAGACGGTCAATGCCTGTAGCGAACTGTAAAACGACCCTCACCTTCAGGTTTGAAATTGGCCTTCCATGTTCCCGTCCAGCCAATAGCAGCTATCATACCGTGTCCAGAACCCGTATCGATATTGAAGAACGGGAAGTTGAGTTGGCTCGAACGGCCACCCTCAGGACGTAATACCAGTTCGTCAGTACCGTCCAAAAAACGCGCTGATATGGCGCAAAAATCGTCAGGCCCAGCATTGCTGCCACGCGTATAGCGGAGGGTAAAAGGAGCCGTAACGTTATTGTGTAACAACAGGTCGGTTTGTGCGCACATTGGCGATAGTTTTCGACTTTTCCGCGCCCCGTATTCTTAAACCTCAACACCCACATAACGGCCTGTTGAGGGACGGTATATCTTCACGTCGCAGCTTACTTGCAACGAGCCATCGGGCGCGGTATAGGTGTAAACCACGTTGGTAGCACCCGATACTGCGCATGGGCTTACGTTGCACCTTTGTAGCCCCATGTTTTGAGAAAGGCTGACGATGGCTGTCCGTCCGTAGGGTGAACGAAAAGGGTGTTTTGCCCTCCGCGTGCAAAATAACGAGTCACCCATTGCTCCACATCCATTTTTCCCTTTAGGCAGGACAAGCGATGTTTGCGCGTGCGCCATCAGGGGCAACGATAGGATAAAAAGGGCTATAATAAGATGTTTTAAACAGTTGGTTTTCATAAAAAGATAAGGCTTTGTAGTGTTCAGGCACTAGCCACCATGCTGTAACGCATAGAGCAACGACGAGCGCGGCTGACTTAGCTTTCAGCTGTAATCCGTTAGCCAGAGCGCGGCCAGAGAGAACAGTTTTTGAGCCTGTGTCAGCATCTTTTAGTTCGTATTGTAGGTTGTTATCGAGGCCACGCAAGTGTACGGTAACCGTACTGTCGGTGCTTTCAGGACGGCGGAAGGCCAGAATAACGCCTGTTCCGTCTGACGTTCGGTTAAGCTGGTAAGCCAGCCAACGGTTAGCAGCCGTGATAGAATCGACGCCCGTGAGCGGATAATAGTCGGCCGTATAATAAGGTTTCACCGATAAATACTCGTTGATGCTGCGGTGAACAACCTCAAGATTGGTTTGTTTCGTGGTAAGTTTCCAGTGGCAAATCATAGCCGAACTGTAGCTCGAACGCGCCGCATAGGCATCGTTTGTAGCTACTCCTGTGCCATGGAACGGCAAGAAAAGGTTTAAACCATAGTTCTGTGTTTGCAATCCTTCTGTGGCATAATAGTGATAATAATCGCCTGCCAAAGCGGAGCGCTACGCCCTGTGGTCTCCCAGTCGATTCGACGACCTCCACTTGCTGCAGTTATCAATGAGCAAATGAGGGGAATCGCTGCAACAGATAATCCCAGAAAACGATACAGTCCTTCAATGTAGCGTATTTCAGTAATACCTGCACGATTAGGCTCATCGGCAGCTTCCCAATAGGGTTCAGGCTCGATGTTACAATCCTGACGATAATAGTCAATGCCGTTATCCTCAATCATTTTACCATAGTATTGGCGATAGCCATTCGCAAGCTTTAGGGTCGGCAAGGTTAAAAAGCAGCCAGTCGCCACCCCTGTGGTTTGCGTAGCATCCATTTGTTATGCTCAACCGCCCACTGCGTTCCAACAACTACTCTTTTCGGGTTCAAACCACACCATAAACTTGGCACCGTGACGGTGTATGGCGTTGGCGATAGGACGAAGAGTGCCGCCGAAGCGTGCGCTATCAACGGTCCAGTTACCCGTGGTGTTAGCCCAGTTGCGACCGTGCTGATAATCGCCGGCGTCCTGATGCCAACCAGCGTCGAGCCAAAAACACGTCAGGGCGAATATCGAATCGATAATTGCGGTTTTACCATGGCAATGGCATACTGCTGCGTTAAGCACGAATACTCTTGCATAGGTTGGGGTTCATGCGGTAATTGAAACCTGTTGAAAAGGGATACTGTGCCACCTTACCGTCGATACGCCGACTGTTATGTGCCAACACCAAACGGCGGAATTGGTTAGTGCCTGCAAGGTAATCGGCACCCTTGCCCAAAACATGATATTTACGCGCGGTGTGCGTATTTGCTCTGACGGACGCAGATAAAGGTCAAAACGTTTCTGACCTGCTTTCAGGCTGACTTCGTTATCACTCTGGGCGCAAACCGAAGCCTGCCAGTTGCCCTGTCCAGCCTATACTCAACATCACGCCACCGCCTTGAGGTGATGTAATGCAGAAAAACGGAGTGTATTTACCCTGACTGGAGCGTCCGCCTTCGGGCGACATGACCATAGGTTTGCCCGCAGGAAGTATGGAGTTAGCGAGGGTTGGAAATCGTCTTTTGTGATTTGGCTTCCTTCGACATAGTTCATGACGAACTGTCCCGACTTGCCATAACGCAAACCTAAATCGATAGCCTGCAAGGCGCGTAAGGGTTTTTGAGTCTGTGCGACCGTTATTTTCAACGTGCAGCACCCAATCAATACTACCAAAAGCTTACGTAGCCTTTCACCTCGCAACGTACACGCAATCCGTCAGTGGGTTGGGTGTAAGTAAACGTGTACGACACCACGTCAGGGTTATCGGTACGGTTTGATGATGGCTTCGTAACGCCACGTTTTGATAAACGATGCCGACGGCTGCCCATCATATATAAACGAGAACGGCGGAACCTTACCGCGAGCAAAAGTGGTTTTTTATCCATGTTTCAACGTCGGGAAGTCGGCGTCCAACCTTGACGCTCACTTGCGCTAAAGCCTCTGTGGTGGGGGAGCAAGAAAAGCCCCACCACACATAAAAAGCTGAAAAATGGATTTGTAAATCCTATGTCTATTCATTGCAACAAATCATATTAGTTGGCATAACCCGGATTCTCAACAAGGTGCGGGTTCTGGGCTATACGTGAGTTGCCTACAGGCCAGTAATAGTTTTTCTGAGGGAATATAGGAGTGCTGTTAGGACCATCAATCTCATCAACTACCTGAATATAGAACTTAGGTGTGGCTCCGGGTATAATTTTGTTGGCCGCATTGAGCATCGATGTGGGGTCGAGGATATAAAGTAAGACCCGTGTGTGCTCTTGAAAGGGTTGTTTCAGCAATACGCCAACGACGCAAATCCCAGTAACGATGATTCTCAAAACACAACTCAATTTCGCGCTCATGACGAAGTTGGTCGCGTGTAATGCTAGTGAGCAGAGCGATACCTGCACGGCTACGAATTTTATTCACATTATCTAATGCTACCGCCGTATTGCCCATTTCAAAAGCAGCTTCAGCCTGATTGAGCAGAATTTCAGCATAGCGGAAGATATGATAATCGGTGGTAGAGGTGCAGAACCATGTTTGAACGTCGGCATTATCATCTAAGTATTTGCGCACGCCAAAACCAGTATGCAACAAGCTATATTCGGCTACGCGTGCCAGCTGGTCACCAATAGCTGCAATGACCCTTTATAAGAACCGTAACGACCGCTCTCAATATTGCCATTGCGTTTCTTAATACCACGGTGCATATCGACAAAGTTTTTACCAAAACATACACCGCCTACCGCATTGGGCCAAGGTGTACCATTTTGTCCACACATCAGCAGCAAGACGAGGGTCTCTATCGCCAAAGAGTTCAGCCATAGTGTAGCTTTGATTGGGATTAATGGTCAGTGTTCCCGGTGTTCCATCAATGCGTTCAAACTTCTCTACGAAGTCGAGATAAGGCATATGGTAGTTACCCACACCCCAAACACTAGGGTCGAGGACACTCGCACATATCCCAAGACCAAAGCCCTGTGCCGCCTGACTGCCAGCTTGGACCCGTATGAGGCCAAACCATAACGCCCTCGCCGTTATTCTTTTTCAAGAAAAACGTTACGATAATTCGTTACTTTATCAGCGTCCTGATTGTAGAGTGCGAACTTGCCACTCTGAATAATCTTATTGGCTGCATCAAAGCTTATTTGGTAATAATGGTTAGCCTCAGAAGGAGCGAAGCTCAATAAGCCATCGAGTTGCTGCTGTCCCCACTGCGCAATACTTCCAGCAAAAAGCGCCGCCGGCACTGTAAAGCATAGGCTGCCCACTTAGTAGCACGACCCACTTCTTGCTGTGCGGGAAGCTCAGCAACCGCTTTTTTCGCATTCGTCGATGATGAAATCGTAACATTGCTTTCTCCGAACTACGTGAAGGATAAAGCACTGTTGAGTCGGCGTCAATAGACTGTACATCAGTAACAATAGGCACGCCACCATAACGTTTTTACCATTGCAAAATAGCAGAAAGCACGCAAGAAAACGAGCTTCACCTTTTCAGTTCCGTCTTGTTTTGAAATGCTGATTTCTATGTTATCCATGAAATTATTCAGATTTCGTATCTGATAATAAGCATTTCCCCACCATTGAAGATAGGGTGTCGTTGACCTGATAGCCATAGTGTTTCAAAGTATTGAAATCGGCCTGTGCACCAAAGTTATAACGGGGTTTCGTCAGCCAGCTCCATCGACCGAGTTGAACCCTCCATCTGTTCACTTTGTCCCATCCATACGCCCCAGCTGTTATCGTCGCGGTTTAAGGTTGCACCGCTCCATGTAGAAGCCGATGCAGGACAGTCCTGTACCATAACAGGGGGTGTAAGCATAAAGCTGTGCAAGATGCTGGAGTACTAAAGTTTCGTCGTTCCAAACAACAGCATCGGTATAACGGTCAGTAGGTGTTTGGTCTAACACGTCCATGCACGAGGGTGAACGATGTCATTGATAAAGCTACAAGAGCTAAATATATCTTCGTTTTCATGATTTTAATTTTTTTAGAATAATCATTTGTGAAACTAAACCCTTAGAAAGAAAGGTTTACACCAAAAACTAAATGTGTACTGTTGTGGGTATCCTACACCAGCATAATGACCCTCCGACATTTCAGGGTCGACACCATATTTATTAAGGTTGCTCAATGTAAACAAATTGGTACCTGCAACGTAAAAATCTGACACGTTCTACACCTATGTTACTGAGTATCGACTTAGGCAAAGAGTAGCCTAATGCCACATTACGCAGACGCAGATAAGAGGTGTTGTGATTGCGGTAATCGGAATAGAACCAGTTAACTGATGAAACTCCGCCTGGGCGAGGAGTATATGCCCATCGGTCGTTATTATCCTCACGCCACATGCTCTTGTATTTTAACTCGGTTTCACAACCATCAAGAACCACATGGGTTGTGTAACCCTCAGGCTCCTGTAACAGGCCTTGCAGGTCGAATCCCTTTATATGAGAACTTGAAGTTAAAACCATACATCCAGTGTGGACAGGTGCTCTTTCCAATTACTGTTTGGTCACGCCAGTTGATTACTCCGTCACCATTAAGATCTTTATACTTTGCATCGCCCGGACGCAATGTGCTATTGCTGTTATTCAATACATCGTATGTGCAAGGCCAGTTATTAATTTCTTCTTGAGAAGTAAACAGTCCGTCAAAGATGTAACCTATACGACGGTCGGTACGATTGCCTTGCATACGATACAGACGCTCCTGATCTGGGATCGGTGTAATTTACCTCATCATATTTAGCCCACTTAGCTACTGCATACGAAATATTAGCACTGACATCATACATAAAATCGCCTAACTTGCCCGCTGTGCCCGCACTGAACTCGAATCCATCGGTATTTATGCTGTTCAAATTCTCGACAGGAAGATTTGCTCCAAAACGTAGAAGGAACCGAAGCAGAGCGCTGTCCGGGAATTCCCTTTGCGCAAACGGCGGAACATATCAAAGCTACCGTAGAGCTTACGACCCCTACAAACCATAATCGATACCTAAGTTCTTGATAGCCATTCTCTCCCATGTGAGCTTGGGATTTGGCAGGCCTGTAGCTAAAAGACCAGAGGTAAGCGTAGAGCCAAAGGTATAGGCATTATCGTAAGAATAGCCGTAAGGAAAAGCAAAAATTAGCCACACCGTCGTCGCCTGATGCGCCATAACTCAGTCTGAGCTTGAGCAATTCAACAGCTTTCAACGGCTTCACAAAAAGGCTCATTAGCAATATTCCACCCTACAGAGAAACTTGGGAAAATAACCCCATCGGCTGCCCTTTGCATAACGTGAAGAGGCATCGGCACGAAGAATTCCTTCAAAAAGATAACGGTCTTTGTAGTTATAGTTCAAACGACCTATCCAACTTATGCGGCCAACAGAAGAAGAGCCAGAAGCAATGTATGACGTGGTGGGATCGCCTGCAAAGAATTCGTCAAGAATGTATGACTTGAAACCTTCACGACTTCCGTTAAATCCTGTATTGCGATAAAGGTCATACTCGTAAATGGCCTGAGCAGTAACAGTATGTGCTTCATTAAATGTACGATTGTAATTCAGCGACAACTGCATATTGGTATGGTTGTTATCCGAGTTTGACATGCTCATATGCATAGGATCCTGTGACTTACGAGAGAATGTGTAATCTTGTGTATCGGCATTATATGTATAAAAAGCCTGTTGCTTTTTTTAAATACTTTACTACCGTCCTCGGTATGTGTATAGAGTAACAGAACCACGGGCATTAAGGCCTTTGACATACTTGGAATCGTACTTCAAAACACCATGAATGACCGTCATATTCTTCTTTAAGTTCTGATAGCCGCTAAGCTCACTGTTTGTGCCAAAGATAGGACTTCCGTAGGTAATACCTGCATAAGCCAACTTGCTTTTGTCAGGGAAGTTCAGTGGATACTGTGGATCGGCTGCGTAAATCATATCACGCCAGAAGTTGTCGGGCGTTGACATGCCATCGCAAGCTGCAGGATAATAACGCTGCTGTTTATAATATTTAAGGTCTAACGATGCCGTTAAGCGTGGAGCAATCTCAGCGATCAACATTGGTCATAACGTTTAAATGCTCGTAATATCCTCCGTTAGTCTTGAGCAGAGTCTCCTGTCGTCCAAAGCCTACATAGCTATAATATTTCAGCTTATCCGTTCCACCCTGATATACTTACATTATGGTTCTGCATAGGGGCATGAGAACGAACGCAGGCTCCAAACCAGTCAGTGTTCAGATAATGAGGGTCTGTCCCTTTTTGAAAAGCTCAATTTCTTCTGGTGTATATGGTGCACCAGCAGGACTATTTCCTCCATAAATCCAAACGTCGTTCAAATATTGTGCACGCTATGCCGACGAAGCGGGACAGAATAACATGCGATGATCCTTGCCACGAAAAAGCTTGCATTAGCATCAACGCGCATCTTTCCGGCTGCTCCTCGCTTTGGTTGTAACAAGAATAACACCGTTACCAGCGCGGGCACCTATAGATTGAAGCAGCACCGTCCTTTAAGATAGATATGCTTTCAATCTGGTTAGGATCTAAAGACGAAAGTGATGCCTCAGCACCGTCTATAATAATAAGAGGTGCATTGAAATAACGAATATACAATTGTGAATCGTCTTGTCCGGGGATACCCTGACTCCTGTTTTGTAATCAAGCCTGGGGAGCTGACCGCCCTAAAAGCATTCGTCACATTGCCGATAGAGCAACGGTGATTTTATCAGTCTTAATTTGAGAAACAGAACCCGTCAACGTACCAACCTTCTGAACACCATATCCTACAGCAACAACCTCATTGAGCAAATTGTCACTTTCTTTCAATACAACATTGATATGGCGACCTGCTTTTTACTTCCTGTGTTTCGTAGCCTACATAAGAAATAACAAGTGTAGCCTTATTAGGGAGCGTTCAACGTAAAAGTAACCATCAACATCGGTAACAGCGCGGTTATTCGTCCCTTTCTGGGTAACCGTAGCGCCAATAATCGAGGTTGCCCTGATCATCAATTACGCGTCCCTGCGATTGTTTGCCCTGTTGCTGAGGCGATTGTCGATCAACTCCAACAGCAGTTCGAACGGCTTCTGAAACATCTATTCCTGTACGACCAGCATATACATTGCTATTCGTTAAAATGGCCATACATGGTATTATCATCAAACATTTGATATTCATAGTATATAAATATTAGATTGTAACGCAGTAGTTATAAATGAATTTACTTCGTAGCACCGAGCGATTTCACGCGTCTTGTAAGCCAGAACATATATCCCCAAATACAGATTAGGAATATAATAGCAGCTACCTGTGAGCCAAAGCCATCAGTGCAAAGACCTAAAAACAGGAGGAAGTATGCCACCACCTACCAATCTACTATCAGCAACGCTGATACATCGTTAGCACGGCTTGGCATGTGTTTCATTGAAAGAGAGAAGATAATAGAAAATAAGTTAGCATAGCCCAAACCAAAGACAATGATGCTTACGTAAACTAAAAACTATATTCTGGCAAAAACCAACAGCAGTAAACCTACCAATGCAGTCCAGATGCTGACCGTATAAAAACTTTACTTCTTGCACTTTCATCAACAGAATACACTCCTACAAAAGGCTCCCACTGTGCGCGCAAAGAAGTAAACACTGTTGCTCATTCCTGCGTCGCCAAGCTGTAAAACCGCAGCGCTCCATAACAATCTTAGGAAGCGTTAAGTTTATGCTCACGTCCACACCTACCAATACAACAATACCCAAAAAAAGAAAGCAAGAATATAAGGATCTTTCAGTAACGAGAGAGTCATCTTGAAAGAAACCTGCTGCTTCTTCCTTTACTTCAGGGAATAGGCGTCAGCCAGAGCCAAGCAAAAAGCCAGTAACGACGTAACGGCATCAAATCATAAATATCATCTTCCAGCCATAAAATCGTTCCTGCTACTGAGGCAACAATGATAGGGCCTAAGAACGAACTTACAGCCTTAACAAACTGTCCGAGCGTGAGTGTTCCTGTTAATTGTTTTGGCGATACTACATTCGTAACCAGTGGATTTGAGGGCTACTTGCAGAATGGTATTTCCAATTCCCTACTAACGAGAAGGTAAGAAGCATCATGCCAAAACTATAATCAAGCAATGGCACTACCATTGCCAGAGCCGTTACGCAGAAGCTAAGCGCCACCACTTTCTTTCGGCCTATCTTATTCATCAGCATGCTTGTAGGAATAGCACACAGGAAAAACCAAACGAAACAAGATAAGGAAATAAGGTTAGCTACAGAGTCAGTAAGGTCTGAAAAAGTCGTTTTTCACATAGTTATTAGCCATGCCAATAATATCGACAAAGCCCATAATGAAGAATCCGAACATAATAGGTAGGATTCGAATCATCGAGAATAAGGTGTTTTCTGCTGTTTTCATTGCATTTATTTTTACGATTCCATCACTTTTAATTCGGCTTCTATCAACTGAATTAGAATGTGAATTACTTTAATGTGTATCTCTTGAATGCGATCGAGAAAGCTGAACGCGGGGCGCAAACGGCGATATCTGATTGTAACGACAATCTATTCTCGCCTGCAGAAGTAAGCGCAACCACTTTCATGCCCCTTACGATGGGCTGCCTCTACTGCACGCATGATATTCTCCGAATTGCCACTTGTGCTAATGGCCAGCAACGTATCACCTTTCTGTCCAACGCCTTCGACGTAACGTCCGTAAATATCTTCAAACGAAAATCGTTACCCACGCACGTCATATAGGCTGGATCGTTAATGGCAATAGCAGGGAGCGAGCGTCTGTTAAAACGATAACGACCTGTTAGCTCTTCTGCAAAAATGGGTAGCATCGCATAGCGATCCTCCGTTTCCACAGCTGATAATCTTACCGCCTTGTTTCAGGGTCTCTGACATGATATGACCTGCTTCAGCTATAGTGGCGATATTTACATCGTCCGACATAAACGCCACCAACTCTTCATGAGCCTCTTGCAGACTGTGTTTTTATTAAATCATTCATTTTTAAATACTTAAACGGTTAAATCGCTGCAACTGATAAAGCCGCAAAATCTCAATCTGTTCGTCTAAAGGCTGCCGTCCTCACCTCGCATACTTTACTTGCACAGGGGCAGGGCTTCTCTGTCTATAACTTTCTGCATGCCTTCTCTGAGCAGATGTTCACAACGTGTAAAAATGCTGCCAATAACAATTACTTCAGGGTTCAGTGTATCAATAATAATTGACAAACCACGACCTAAATACTCGGCTGCTATATCGAAAGCTTCTTTCGCTACCGCATCACCCTTACTTGCTTGCTCGGCTACGAGCTGTGTGGTTATCTTGTCCAGTCCGCCCAACTCGCACCACGACACTTTATTTGCCCTGTTGCCATTGTTCCTTAACCAGAACAGGAAGCGATTTGCGCTATGCCGCCACCGCTTGTGAAACCCTCAAACGATCCGCGCTTACCATCAACCCACAGGGCCATACTCTGCCAACCGAATATGTCCCACTTCGCCTGCATTATCGTTCGCGCCACTGTACAATTTACCGTCAATAACAATACCTGCGCCCAAGCCTGTACCCAATGTAAGGAACACCATATTGCGCGACCGCGACCAGCTCCAAACTTATACTCGGCCAGAGCACAGGCATTGGCATCGTTCTGTAGGTGCGTAGGAATGTGCGTCAAGTCCTCTATAATCTTCACAATTGGAATATTATCCCACCCTATTAGGTTGGGAGGAGACATCACTATGCCTTTGTGCTCGACAACGGACCGCCACAAGATATACCAATACCTTTGGTATTATTCTTGTTTAACTGATGTTTCTCAAGCATTTTAGACACACTTTGACAAATGTGCTCGATTGTTTCGTTTACCTCAGTTGTAGCAAAAACGGTCCTTGTCTACAACAACAAGGCTATCGCCTTCTTTACAACCGTAAGACACTGCGCACTTGGTGCCACCAATGTCTCTATACCAATTAGGTTTTCCTTCATACTCGTTAGTATTTCAATAAATTAATATATTACACTGTTATTGATTATATAATCGGATTTTGTCTATCCACTTACGGTAGCTATTTAATTGATAAGGGGGCTTACCATAAAGGTAATGATTGCCATACGTGCGGCCGCCAACCTTATAATTAATAAGGTATACACCCTGACCAACTGGTGCTGCAAGCTTGGTAACAAGGGCTTTTCCGTTGCGTGGAATGTTAAACTTACTTTGGTAAATACTACGTCCTGTCTCAACATCGGTAACCGTAACTCTCGCCCTTGGCTTCGCTACGGGTGTCATTAACAGCGGTCAAAGCCAAAGCGCCATTTGCTGCATCATTAATAAACAGGCACACATCGCGCTCGGCTTCACGTAAATAATAGTAGGCGCGCTTTTTGCGGAAATAGTAGTCTACAATAGCGTCCGAGAGCAGTGGCCAACCATCTCGCAGATTCCACCAAATGATACCGCTCTTGTCATCAAACTTACGGCCACGCTAAAACTCTAAAGAAATATTTCATAGCTTCAGTCCTGAACACTTTGCGACAGCAAAAACAAAGTCGTCAAGCTTTACTGGGCACATCACCGAAGACACATTTTTATTTGGTTCAACATTAAGTTATTACGGTCGTAAGTTTTATCACGGCATAACGCCTTACCGACTTTGTTACCCACTCGTCATTCCATTCGTAGTTGCGTGTCCATGGGTAAACATTGGCCTTAGTGAACATTTGCTTTCAAACTTTCCACATTAGGGCAACCGTGATAACCTATTTCACTACAGAAAACGGCTGTTGCATCACTATAAAAAGAATCTTTATAGTAGCCACGAGGACCCCACAAATGATTTTTCCGGGAAGTAAGTTGTCGCCTCCTCCATTGCAGTAAACGGCCTCACTATAATAAGATGAACTGGGCAGATAAAGGCGCGTAAAGTCGAACTCGTACAAAACTCTCGGAATAATTTCTCTGCTGATACGGTCACGATTGGGGTCGAAATGAAAGTGGCGTAGCGTTTGATGAGGCTATCATATCGTCCTCATTATTACCCGACCATAAGGCCAACGAAGGGTGATTGCGCAACTTAACCACCACGCTTTGCACCTCTTCTTCTACAGCTTTGGCAAAATCGTCGCGCTGTGGATAGAAGTTACAGCCCATGGCAAAAATCCTGCCAAAACCAGCACGCCCAGCTCATCACAACGGTCAAAGAAGTGGCTATCCTCATACACTTACCTCCCAACAACGAATCATATTGATGTTTAGATCGGCTACCATTTCCATCATCTTGTCTACATGCAGTGTATCTCTGCTATGCAGTGCGTCCAAAGGAACCCAGTTGGTGCCATGAATGAAGATAGGTTCGCCATTGACATAGAAGCGGAAACGTCCGGGATTGTCGGCCGTATTCATATCGTTGAGGTCGAGTTTTACCGTACGAAGTCCTATCCTTTGCTTATTCTCGGCCAGTACTTTACCTGTTTTATCAATCAGTTCGGCCTTTATCATACATGCGCTTGTTCACCATAACCACGTGGCCACCACAAATCGGCATGGTCCAAGCTCCACATACAACGGAAGGCTTGCGTTACAACGGGTTTCTCCATGGTGTAAGCCACCTTGCCCTGACGGCTTAATGTAAGACGAGCCGTAACATGGTCGAAGTGTTCCATAGGCATAGCCACCTGTACATCAGCAAATAATTGCACATTGCGCGTGGCAGTATCAATCTCACTAATATAATAATGTACATCACGGAAACGTACAGGATTGATTACTCACGCAGTTCCACATTCTTCCATAATCCTGCACTTACAAGACGTGGCATAATATCCCAACCAAAGGCATGTGGCACTTTACGGATATAAGAAGACTCCTCTGAAGCAAAGCCTCCAATACTGAAAAGTACCCAACAAATGTCTGTTGCCTCCAATACCGATGAGCGTATAATCACCTGCAACGTGTTGCTTCGCGCCAGCAGGTTTCACTCACATCGGTCGACGTCGAACGTGCATGTTCTATCATCGATATTTTCAGCCGAACCGATATGCTTTCCGTTCAGCCAGATGTCAGCCAAACAGTCAATTCCACCAAACCATAGCTGCAAACGCTCGTCGCCTTGCAGTTGTGGCGTAGCAAACTGCTTGCTGTAACACCACTCGCATCCTTCCCATTAGCGTAGGTCGTTCACGTTATTGCCCACCATAGGATCGGCTAGTAGTCCTACCTTTTGTAGGTCCAATTTCTACATTTCCAGGAACAGTGGCACTGATGGTCTTGAGGTTTACACCGCCCATTGCTTCGGGCGAGCGCACAACTTTGGCTGGTTGTTTCCAGAACGATAGCTGCCATTGGCCGTTCAACGAAACAATAGGCTGTCCTTCTGCTGCAATCAGCGCTTAGGCATCGAAGCCAATACAGAGCCAAGTGAAATAGGAATTTTTATAAAACGCATTTTAGGTTTAAGTCTTAGGTTTTCTACTTTTCTGAAGAGAACTTCAATCGATGGTGTCCGCTGGTCAATTCTTGCTTTTTGCCGCCTGCAATCAGTGTAGCCGTTGTATTTGCAGGTAGTTCTACATCAAGGACAATATGCTTACCGTTACGCTTCCATGCCGATTTAATCATGCCCATTGCCGAGCAATACTCGCCCTTTACACTGTCAAGACCTTTCACAAAGCGGGGTTGTAGCAACACGTGTTTAAAGCCTGGGCGTTGTGGGTCGTAGGTAATACCTGCCAAATACTGATACATCCATGCCTGAACATCGCCCAAGAAAACATGGTTTAGCGATGCATCTCTGAAGGTAGGAGATAAATCCCATGTTTCAGGGAGCGTAGTAAGGCCACGCTTTATCCAGCTGCCCCATGAGGGAGACTCACTACGCGATGCCAGCTGATAAGCCTGATCGGCATGTCCATAGTCGCAGAGCACGCGCAAAAGTGTTTTTGCTTCCCAGCATGCCACAGTCGAGAGGGCATTACCGTTATCCTTAATCATCTTACTGAGATTATCAGCAACACGCTGTGCATACTCGTCGGGAACTATTCCTAAATACAGCGCAACACCTTGTGCTGCCTGCGAGCTCATTCGAGAACACTCCGCGCTCAACGTTAAAATATTTCTTCATGATGAACTGCTTCAGATACTCGGCTTTCTGTTCGTAAACTGTTGCATCTTTTACCCAAAAATACGGGCAAATTCGGCCATTGTCTGTTGTCAGGTAATAGAAGCACGTCGTAGTATAGTCGGTGAGGTGTAATAGTTCGGTATGCCACCCAGTCGCCAATACCGTACGTCACTGTTTTATCGGCATTCTCTCTACCCTTCAGATAGTTGAGATATTTTACGCATGCAGGCCACATTTTTCTATTGGGCGCGTGTCGCCATAATAGTAATGACAATGTGCGTGGCACGCCAAAACATCACCGATGCCCACACAGGCCCAATCCAATCGTCATATCCCCAGTCGGGCGAAGGCACGATACCTGATATTCGTCCCGAATCATTCTGGTTGTCTAATATGTCATCAAAGCCACTTCTCATAAAAACTGAACGCCATCAAAATTCAGCAAAAGCGAGGTCCATACTCATATGTGCATCGGCCGTCCAACCGTTTTCTCGCGTGCGGACAGTCGGTAGGGATACTCTGAAGGTTTGATAAATACGACACGATAGTGGCGTCAGATATTTTGTTTAATAGCTCGTTCGAACTTTCAAAACGTCCTACAGGCTGCAAAGCTCAGTGTGGAAAAAGCCTGCCGTCAAGCTTTTCTTGTGTCAGGCGTATGGGGCGCGAACTATGCACCTCTACATACTGGAAGCCATGGTAACAGAACTGTGGCTCCAACTCTTGCTGCTCTCCATTAAGGATATAAGTGTCGGTTTGGAACTCTTTATCCTTCATAGGGGTATAGTAAAGCTATATTTCTCATCTCCAAACGCCCGTCATTGCGTTTCATTTCGCCATGTTGAAGCGTTATTTTCGTGCCTGTAGGGACCTTTTACACGCAGCTTACAGAAACCCGAAATATTCTTTGGAAAGGAATACACAAAAAGGGTATCGCCCACGATTGCATACTGGTGGCTTTCAGGGTTTCGCCTAATACGGATAGCGGGCATTTTCTGAGCGGTCATCAATGGCGACGGAGCGGCTACTACCATAGCATTTTGCCAACCACTGTCGTTATACGAAAGCTTCTCCCAACCTTTCTTTTCGAGGCGTGAATCATACTTGTCGCCAGCATAGATATTGTTGACCTGATAAGGGCCTACTGCTGTTTTTCCAACTGCCGTCAGGAAAAGAATTTCTTTTTACAGTTCCGTCCTCAAATTCAACACGTAACATACAGGTCATCGCGCTCTGTTGCGCCAACGTGCCAACTCGAAGCTCCATGTGGCTACCTTTCCAATCTCATTGTAGAACCCATTGCCCAATGCAGCAGTAATCACATTATTACCACTACGTCAGCATTGACGTCATCGTACACACTATACAGGTTACGTTTGTCATAATGGGTGTAGCCAGGGTTCAGCAAATCGGCCGAAAAAGAGGCTTTGCCGTTGAGCTTAAAGGCGCCATAAGCAGCTAGCGCTATAATAGAAACGTGCTTGTAATCTTATCGCCATTTAAACTGAAAGTTTTACGGAACATGGGCGCAGGCTCGAAGTCGCGATGACGAAAATCGGAAATCCATGGCGCGCTCCAGTCGGCCTCGTTCATCAATGCCGTCTCGAAAGGCTCTACTGATGATTCTATGTTTTACGGCCACGCTGGTCCCACGCTGTCACGCGCCAGAGTAGCGTTTAAACGATTGAAGGTTAGCGCCACTGCAAACAGCACGCGATAGATCAGAGGTAACCACGCCTGAATCGCCACCAGTGACGATGGGCTTCTCGTTTAAAAGCTGCAGCGAATCGGTGCCAACGACTACGCGATACTGTCGTTGCTGCCGATCGTTTTTCGACAGGAAGTTCCACGTCAGGCGCGGTCGATACGTCAATACACAAGGGGCGTACGCCGTATTCGCAGCGCATACGTGTAATGCTTTGTGCGCTGGCCATACCGCAAGCACACAGCATACCGCCCTGACAACGAGCATTCTACACGATTTCTGCAATAGGTTTTCAATATCTTTTTAAACATAGGACTTTTAGGTTTTACAGGTTATTAGGCTTTCGGTGTTTAGTAGAAGGTGCACCGCAGACTCACCCTCTTCGGGTGGGAAAAGCATCGTCGGCGTGGCTTTGTCGGAATTTGATATTCTTCACCAAAATACGCACTGCCTCTGAGGCGATATCTTCGACGGGCATACGCGCTATTTTGCATAGAGGGCACCAATACACTGGAAGGCTGGCATGCCGTGAATGCATGAGGTCGTACCCTGCCAAAGCTGATATGGCGCGCGTGGAAATACTCAAAGGCGGCTAAACACAGAATATGGGTGGTAAAGAAAAAGCCTGAACATCGGGAACTTGCTTGAAAATACGGTCGAGAACAGCAAAATATCTTTCTTACTAATCGCTGAAATTCACCTCGCCATAAGGTTAGCGTTCAGCTCTATGCCCGACTCGAGCAAGGCGCTGCTGTATCCTTCGCGACGCATATTCGTGGTACGAAGGTGCGGGTGGTCGTTATAATGGCTATTTTTCGACAGCCACGACCCACCATGTTTTTCTGCAAGCTGATGGCTACTGTCCTCATTATTTACGATGACATAGTTTGATTTGATTTCGGGATAGTAGCGATCGAAGAGTACAAACGGGAAGCGTTCGTCCATCAGTTTGTCTATCTCGCTACGCGAAATCTTCGTCGGGGCCAGCACAATACCGTCAACCTGTCGCGACTTAAACATCTGAATAAGATGGCGTTCGCGTTCAGGGTTCGACTCAGATTACCTATCATCACATAAAAATCTTCCTTCTCCGGCGGCCTTTTCAAAGCAACTCGCTACCTCAGAATAAAATGAGTCGGTAATGTCGGGGATTATCAGGCCTATCGTACTCGTCAAACCTGTATTCAAACTACGGGCAATCAGATTGGGCTGATAGTTCATTTTGCGAGCCATTTCCTGTACTTTCGTCTGCACTGGCCTCGCTAATTCCTCGTTCCGCTCCTTGCCTCTAGCACCCACGACACCGTGGTCTTCGAGACTTTCAGGGCTTCGGCTATATCTTTTAACGACGATTTCATCTTATACTATTATAGCAGGGACGACCGCTTTCGCAGTCATTGCCCTGTCAGCTTTATATTTCTGTTTTAGAGATACATTAATATATGTTCCACCAACGCGAGAGATGAGCACTCGGTGTCACCACTGCGATTTTTGTAAAACTTCGATTTAGGCAACAGGTCTTTGTCGATAGCAAACTTTCCTGCCGATGCTTTTCACGCTACCCATCAGCTGCCATGTGTCGTGCCCACCTGTAGCATAGTCGTTGGTAGGCGTTACATAAACCGATGCGGTTTCAGTGGGCTCGTGACAATCCCACGTCACAACTATCTGGTTATCATGCTTCGTTGCAAACAGGTTGGTGATACCTGCTTACCATAGAACGACATACCGTCCTGCTCATAAAGCCACTTCCTTCCGGAACGTCCAAAGCCCATCCACTTGCATATTGTGGGGTTAACGTCAACCTGACTTGAGCGAGATTCACCAGTGACCGTTTACTTTCTTCAGGTTTGTCGACATCCACCGGTGCGTTCGCGTACAGTTTGTCCGCCGTGACCGAAGCCATCGACGTAACGACCATGGTCGTGTAGTAACAATGACAAAGCCACTCTTCGTTAAACTTTTTCTACGATATTTCACCGCGTCCCATACTTTTTCTCAACAAGCTATCGGTCTTCATCACGTAACGATCCGAATAAGAGCCGCTGCCGTAAGTATGGAAAAGTCGTCGGTATACCAAAGATACAGCCAACCTAAGTCTGGCGCATCGGTACTGAATACACTGTGCTGCATCAGCGGTTGCTTGACAGTCGTAATCGTAAACCTCCAGCACTCATCCTTTCTTTTTGAAACGAAGCGTATCCAAATCGTAACCATCAAAAAGCATAATCAACCTTAATATTTCCTGCTTCTGCCTTACCGTCACCAAGAAGAATGGTGCGGTTATCGGTCCAACCTGAATAGATTGCCGTCGTTACAGGACGCTTCTGGCTCTTCGCAATGCGAAAAATATTCCAGTAGTTATAGTTAATCTCTATATTTTTCGTTGCCTGAACATTGTGCTTATTCATCCATGTACCTGTCAGAATATTGGTGCTTAACCAATAGCCGAAATGGTAGGAGTTTGCGAATACATGCGATATTCGCCACCACAGTAAGCTCCTGCTATAATGGCCCGCGCGTGCAATATCCATGATGGTTGGCGGCTGTAAGCGCTCAACTACAATCGGCTGGAATGCCGTCAATAATTACGAATAACGCTTTACGCGTCTTGCAAACTCCGGTCAGTGTTGACATGAAAAGCACTGCGAGAGTATTCTTCTTAAATGTTTCATCACTATAAGGTAGATATATTACTTAATCGGTTAACTTGCGCAAATATAAGGTTAATGTATCAAATATTATGTCACTATTAACAACTATTTACAATATTTAAACCGCACTAACTTTATATTGCGTAATGATATTTCTGAAGTGCAATAGTAGATGCTGTCTAAAAACCGTAATAAAAAGAAAGGAAGTGGAGAATAGCACCCAAATAATTTGATAATCTTTACAGTGTTAAGTGATTTGCGATCAGCCCGTTAAGTTCTTATGCTTAGCGCGTTAAGCAACTACCTTTACGCCGTAAAGGTGTTGCGATTACGCAATAATGACGAGTGCGTTTACGTCGTAAACGGTTTTGCGATTACAGCGTAAACGGAAGACGATTACGGCGTAATCGCAAACAAAGCATTCCGCTCATTTCACCCTACTTCCTTAATAAAAAGAGACTATACACGCAAATTTAGTCTAAAAATGTCATAAACTTTTCATTTTTCGTCGCCAGAATCTATTTTTCTCATGAAATTCTCTTTTCTGACATTCAATTCATGCGCGCGATTACGGCGTAATGGGGCAGTTTTTACAGCCAAGAACAATTCATAATTTTGTCGTTATTTTTGCAACATCCTTATTATAAGCGTTTTTATATTTTTATCCAATTTTTGCGATATTTTCAACCATCAGCACATGCGTTCGGCTACAACAAAATTTCAGGAAAAGAAAAAAATAATGCTCTTGTTTTATAAACGTTTATTAAGTCTTATTCTTATTTTTATTAATTAATATTAAATTGAAAACTTCTTGTCTTAAAAATATTGCGGATTCATAATTTTTCTTTAAAATTGCAGCATAACACAGTTTAACCGATAAAGCTATCAGACAATCTATTACAAATCAAAAATGTGGCCAGGTGTACCTAAACCCCCAAAACAACTGGCAAATGAATCAAGGAAAGAAGGTCGTGCGCAGTCACACCTTATGAATAAGTGAGCTGGCACGGCCTTCACCTTAGAAACCTAAAAACCGAGTAACTATAAACTAAAACGTATAACACTAACTCTTTAAAAACAGTATGAAAAACTATTTACCTTTTGCAATCGCTATCGTGGCGTCAACAAGCCTCTGGGCTGTTCATGCGAGCGACATCGATCAGTATGTTAGCATCAACGCTAACTTCATGGGTATTCCGTCACAATCGCGTTGGTGCGACCACAATTCGGGAACCTCTAACGACCCCAAAGCCTACGGCGATTACTACCAATGGGGTAACATTCACACGCAAGGCAGCTACAACGCAGCCTCATACGGCAATATGTACACGGAGATAAATACTACCGATATTGCTGGTTGGTGTGGCAATCCACGTTGCTGGGACATCGCGATGTGTTATGGAGAAACATGGCAAGTCGCCAACCAAAGCACAATGGGAGGAGCTTATCGCTACGTGTACATGGACATGGTCGGACGACGACAAAGTATTCTACGTACAAGGACCCAGCGGAACAACAATCATTCTGCCCGCAGCAGGCTATAAAGACGGCCGTACCACAAAGAACGCAGGCACAGATGGCATACTACTGGACAACCACACGCAAACGAGAATAACACCAACGAGGCCCTACTGTTTACACTTTACAAAAAGACGTAAAAGAGATTATAACGATGGATCGCGCCCTCGGTTTGAGCGTGCGTCCTACTATACCTGGATACATCTTTGATGAAGAAGCAACTGTAAGTCCTGTCCCTCTGGGCCAGTATAATGTATTTGCAACGCTCAAGACTACTGCAGAAGAGGACGAATGGCGTCCGCTTTGCGTGCCATTTAATATCGACTAATGAAGCAGGGCCAATGCAACCTAAGCGACATCGTTAGCAAAATAGCCGTATTCAAAGGTATTGAGAATGGTGTAGCAAAATTTGAAACTCTGGGTGCTGATGGCAGCATAGAGTATGGAACTCCTTATCTTGTTATGACTGCTGGTAGCTTCAATGGCCCAATGAAACCGCTTAATTAACGGCGACGAATCGGCAAAAACCGTTACCGCAGGCAATGCAAGCTTCCATGGAACCTATCAGAAGAAGAACGCTGCTGCAGGCACGTCCGTCTTCAATGGCACCACATTCCGAGAAGAGCGATGGCTCTGCAGAGGTGCTCGCTAATACAGCATTTCATCACACTACCGACGCCAGCCTACGAAAGCTTAAAGTGTAGCGTTGACGGACGGTTGTTAACTACTCCTACAGGCATCGCAACAATGACCACCGAAGCCGCTAAAGTTGACGTATTTAACCTGCAGGGGTATGCGCGTAAAGACTGGCGTGAAGGCTGAAAAATGCCCTCGAAGGCCTGCCCGCTGGCCTCTACATTGTAGGTGGCAAGAAGGTTATCAAATAAATTTTGCCCTTAAAACGGGGTGTAGAGAGCCTTAAACGAAGTATAAAAACTCTCGAAAACAAGGTGCGAAACGCCCCACAAAAAGAATTAAATCAATCGTATTACAGCGTTAATACACACGAGCAAAAATGTGAAACACCCTACTACTATTGATTAAAATACGCGATAACATCGTGAAATTAACCCCCACGACGAATGGCTCACACGGCCGTTCGTGTGGGGTATTACCAACTAAAAACAACCACTATGAACACTAAAGGACACTGGTGCAGCCTGTCAACGTGGGCACGTCGTATCACAGCCGTCTTCTGTTTCCTTGCAGGAATGGCCGCCACAGCGATGGCCAACGATACACAAAATCAAAATATGGAAGAAGCAAGGCGGCACTGTTTCCTATGCCCTTTCGGCAAAACCAGGATAACATATGGTGGCAACCAGCTGCAATTAAACACAAATGGTGTCAGCGTTACATACCCAGTGGCCGATGTTGAGCGCATTACCTTCGAGCCTGTTACCAATAACATCGAAGGATTACGCAACCACAACAGGGGCATTGCCTCATCAGCGTCACGGCAGAAGCGCATAAATATTGAAGGCGCAACGCCAAATGAGCCTGTCGTACTCTATACCATCGACGGCCGATTGCTGCGCAACTTCCACACCGACAGCCGCGGAACGCTCACCATTAAAGCTTACAAAGAGGCGGCTTTTCTACATTCAGGACAACACATTTATATTGTTCGCGTTGGACAATCAACCCCTCAAGTAACCCGACCATGAAACGACACATCACCCCTTTTTGTTATGCTCATGCTGGCAGTAGGTCTGCATGCGCAAAACAAAATGATTATCCGCGACGTCGACGGAAACATAACCACCTACTGCCCGTTCAGCAGGGGTGGAGTCATCGAATTTGATGAAGGCGGTCTCGAAGCCGTCAACCTCGGCTTTGCCCTCTGGCACATTATGGGGTTCGCTGTAACGTGGAGCGCTGCACCCGACGACAGCGGCGCCTACTTTGCGTGGGGCGAACTGAGCGATAAAACCATGTATAACCTCGCGCAATACAAGCTCTACGACCACGCCCACAGCACATATCCATACGAAGAAGCGCAGAAAATATTGCTGGAACGGGTTACGACGCGGCCACGTCACAGCTCGGACGAGCCATGAAATTCCAACAAAGGCGCAGGTTGGCGAACTGCTCACCAAGTGTTCGTGGGACTATGGGACACTTCAGAACAACGCAGCAGGATACACCGTTACTGGTCCGAACGGAAACAAAATATTTATTCCTGCCGCAGGAAAACATACGAACGAACAAGTAAACGACGTAGGGACCGTAGGGTGTTTCTGGACTTCTGTTCTCGCCGATAGGAGCGATTTCGAAGCGTTTACTTTAGAAATCAGCAACACAAAAAGGTATCGACTACGAAAAAGGTTCTTAGGGACTTTGCCTATTCGCCCTGTAAAATAAGCACGAAAACTATGAAAAAGCATCTTCTTACTGGTTTTATCGCCCTACTTTTTCGCCCTCTGCACGGCGCTGCCCAAACGCAAAATGGTCATCAGGCATAGCAGCGGTGGCATGAAGGCCATACCGTAAATTCTATTGCAAACATTACCTTTGCCGACGATCGTTTAAACGCTGTCGACCTCGCTTTACCCAGCCATACGCTGTGGGCTAACTGCAATTTAGGCGCCGTTTATCCCGACGAGAGCGGCGATTTCTTCGCATGGGGTGAAGCACACAGAAAAGCAAGCTTCACCCAACAGAACTATTCCCACTTCGTAGCAGGCAATTATACAAACCTCGGAAGCACCATTTCGGCTGGTACTAACGACGCAGCCTTTGAGGCTTTAGGCGCACAATGGGCTATGCCTACGGCTGCACAGCTGCAAAATTAATTGACAACTGCACATGGAAATGGAGCAGCTACAACGGCATAAAGGCTATACTGTAACAGGAACAAACGAAAGCAGCATCTTTACTACCCGCTACAGGCAACTACTATAACGGCACAACGCACGATAATGTAGGCACGTGCGGCTTCTATTGGTCGGCTAACCCCGCCACAAACGTGCAGAAAGCACGCTTTCTCGGTTTCAAAGAGGGCGAATACAAGCTACAGGAAAAACATGCGCGATTTGAGCTGCATGCATTCGCCCCGTCGCTCTAAGCCCTCAACAAGCCTTATCGCTATCAGTGGGAAGCCCCACAAACACAACTCTGCAGGGCATAGGCTTCGAACTTGACCCTCATTTTCTTACCGCCTGCCTGGCGAAAAACGATGGCGCTAAGGCCGAAGATTGGGACAACGTTATTGTGCCACGCGTACGTAAAATGCGCCCACACAACCTCCGTGTATGGGTGCTTTCGCAATGGTTTGAGCCTACAAACGACAATAACGACCCCAATGTCACCAACTGGGACGCGCTAAATTTCAACACGCCCGAAATGCAAGCACTTTATAAAGAACTCGACCTCGCCGAAGAAATAGGCGCTGAAGTAACGCTCGTTTTTTGGGGAGCGACAGTGAATACTTGGATGGCGGGCGGACAATCAGGTAATTGGCTCTTTGTCCCTACAAACTATGACGAGTGGGCTGAGAACTGTGCCATACTCGCAAAACATCTTATCGACACGAAACATTATACGTGCGTGAAGATGATTACTCCTATTAACGAACCCAATTTCTATCCTGGTCACTGGCAATATATGTCGGCAGACGGCTACTCTTCCATTTTGTCACAAGATTGCGGCACAGCTTACACGCATGGGCATTCGCCACAAAATTGAACTGAATTTGAGTGATAACATCGACAACGATGCATTTCCTATCCGAAGCCTGCACACGAACCAACGACGTTGCAGGGCATGTCAACTCCCATTGCTACATCTTTGGCTACGAACATTCGGAACGCAACCATTGGCGCTTGGGAAAGAACAACGTTCAGTTAGCCCAAGCAGTAGGCAAGAAACACTTTATAGGCGAGTTTGGAAGCAACAGAACTTTTTAAGGCTGCACGCCAAAACCGATATCGACTTTTATAAACGAGGCATTCTCATTAACCGCCTGTGCTGAACTTCCTCAACAACGGGCCTGTGGCTGTAGCTACTGGCAGATGTTCGATTCTTGGTATAGCGCCTACGATAGCTATGCTTCTATGCAACAGATTGGCAGTGGCGATACATAAAAGACGTTTACCGCAGTGAGCCGTATTTCAACAAACTGAAGTACGATTATCAGCCCCGACCACAATATTACGCTTATAGCCTGCTCACTTGCCACGTGCGTCCCGGAGCCGCTATTCACCCTATTTCTACCAATCAGGGCAACCTCACCGCCACAGCCTTCAAGAACACCGATGGAAAATGGGTTTATGTCTTCGCTAACCCCGACAATACGACCCTACACCATCAGTCTTAACAACAGCTTCCGTAGCACGTCAGGCACATTTGATGCCTACCGCTATCTCGCCACCGAGTTGCCTTATGACGACTCGTTACTGGAGCCAATAGGGCACGTGAACGGCGCAGACCCAATTTACAATACACCGTTCCTGCCACCAGCGTTATTCTGCTAAAAGAGCGGTAAACCATCGTTCCTCCTACTCTCACCTCCTATTTCGTCACTCGAGGCCCCCTAAGTTGAGGGGCGAGAGTCTGAACGAGTACTATCTCGCCCCCTAAGTTAGGGGGTTGGGGGTCTGAACGATTGCTCTTTCGCCTAAGTTAGGGATTATGTGACTGAACGAGTGTTTCACAAGCTGCCTAAGTCAGAAAAACTGTGGGACGGAACAATCGCCCCGTTGTATACTCACACTCACTTAACCCTTCCACCGTTTGCTTAACTCTCCCAAATCAATTGGTCAGAAAAATCTCAAACCGTCTACAATTTCTCCTTTTTCGTATATACAAAACACCTAAACAAGAGGGCTTTTTCGTCCAGGCTCTATTGTTTTTATTCCTTCTTGCACTTATTTTTTTATCTTATACCCCACCCTTTTCGTCCTTTTGCATGGTGTACGCGCGAGCGTCATACAATGCGAACGGCGGCCGTGATACTGATGCGTACTGCGGACGGCGTACGCGCAAACTACGGCCGCCGTACACCGCGTTTTCAAAAATAAAGGGTGAAGCAAATGGGAGATTTCGACTATATATATCGAAATAAAGGTGGAGGTTAAAGAAAATCCTCGTAAGATAGGAGATGCAAGGACCTAACTTACGAGGGAAAAGATTATAAATAAGTGGTTGCAAAGAGAGTGAGAGCTATTAGGGAGGTGGTTCAGACACATAATCCCCTAGCTAGGGTTGAGCAATCGAATTAGAGGGCGAAAGAGCGTCGTTCAGACTCTAACTAACTTAGGGGCTTGAGCAATCGAATTAGAGGGCGAAAGAGCGGTGTTCAGGACTAACCCCCAACCTAGCGAGGCGGTCGAATTAGGGGCAAGAGCGCTCGACCCCCTAACCCAGGGGCGAGCTATCAATTGGGGGCGAAAGAGCGGTCGTTCAGACCCCCAACCCTAACTAGGGGCTTGTGAGCAGAACGAAAGAGGGGGTGTTTACTTTACAGTAAGGCGTAACCGCTGGAGGTCTTTTGTCGCGCGACGAGCTACCCACCATCATGGTGAATGTGCCTGGCTCAACACCATACTTCATCTGTGCATCGTAATAGGCGAGCGATTCGGGCGTAACGAGGAACGAAACTGTTTTGGTTTCGCCTGCCTTCAGGAAGATGCGTTCAAAACCCTTCAGCTCTTTCATGGGGCGTGTAGCCGAACTGTAATCGTCGCGAAATGTAGAGTTGAGCAACCTCTTCTGCATCTATCGCGCCTGTATTCGTAATGTCTACACTCACGCGCACGCTGTCGGTGGTTGAAATAGTCGATGCCGAGAGGCGAGGATTGGAATATTTAAACGTGGTGTAGCTTAAACCAAAACCAAACTCGTACAATGGCTCCGTCTTGCCCGTAGCGTATGGAAAGCGGTAGGCGCAATACTTATGATTATAGTAACAGCCATTTGGCCCACGCCTCTTGGTATGGTAACGGGTAGCTTTGCCGATGGCGACACTTTGCCATACAGAATTTCGCCTACGGCCTGTCCGCCATACAATCCAGGCTCCCACGCTTCAATAACGGCAGGAACGTGGCGTGCTATCCATTCGACCGTGAGCGGACGACCGTTCACCAACACCACAATAGTAGGCACACCAGTGGCTACAACAGCCTCAACAAGCTGCTGCTGACGCCCTGGTAGCGACAGTTCGTAACGGTCGCTATTCTCGCCTGCAGGTCTTCTCTTTCCAATGATAGCGCATCGAATTTTCGCCAACCACAAGTATTGCAAGCTCTGATTGTCGGGCGCGCTCAACAGCTTCGGCAATCTGTTTTTTGTAAGTCCCTGCACGTTACGCCCAACGTCCTGATAATCGACAAGCGCATCGGGGTCGGCTGCTTGAATACCTTCAAGAATAGTAGACACATTTTTCGTCGGGCTGTTCGAAACTCCAGTCGCCCAATGTTGATTGATTATCCGCATTATGACCTGTTACAAATATCTTCTTATAACGGCCCTTCTGCAGTGGCAACATATTATTCTCGTTCTTTAACAGCACAATACTGCGGCGCGCCATGTCGAGCGCGGTTTGCTTATGTTCAGCCGTGAATACCTTTTTGGGAATAGCTTTCAGGTCAACAAAAGGACGCTCGAAAAGTCCCTAACTGAAATTTCAGTTCCAGAATTTTCGCTACTCTCTCGTCAACGGTTTTCATATCCACCTTCCCTCTTGAAGCGCCTTGAGCACGCTCTCGGCAAATCCTGGGTCCGTGCATGTGCATCGATACCCTGCCTCAAAGCCCATGAGGTAAGCTTCGTCCTTAGTAGGTACCAGCTTATGGTAAGAATGAATGCGCTCAACGTCAAGCCAGTCGCCTACAATAACGCCATTAAAGCCCATCTCCTTGCGCAGAAGGTCGTTCAGTAACCACTTATTGCCGTGACAAGGAATACCATTTAAGTCGTTGTGCGAAGGCATAAGCGTTGTACACCCTGCCGAAATAGCTTTGATAAAAGGAGGTAAAAACACCTCGCGCAGCATGCGTTCAGACATATCGGCTGGCGATCCGTTAATACCATTTGTGGTTAAACTGCCACCCACAAAATGCTTTACGCAAGCTAAAAACCTTATCGTTTCCTTCGGTTTAGCCGTTTGTAAGCCTGTAACCATGGCGCTTCCCATAAGCCCTATAAGGTATGGGTCTTCGCCAAATGTCTCACCTACACGGCCCCAACGTAAGTCGCGGGCAACCTCTACGTTCGGCGCGAAGGCCCAATGCATACCACAAGCACGCATCTCAATAGCGGTTTGGCGCGACATCTGTTCAACCAACGCAGGTGAGGTGTGGCTGCCTGCCCAATGGGTGTAGGATAAAACGGTAGCACCTCTGTAAAGGCCGTTGCCGTGTAAAGCATCAATAGCGATGAACAAAGGTATTTTAAGTCGGCTTTGTTGTGCCAGTTTTTGCAGATAGTTAGCCTCTTCGGCCGTAACGACATGGAGGAAGGAGCCTATCAATCCCTTACGCGTCATCTCGCGAATATCCTCAACCGTGTAGCCCGGATAGAAGCCCGAAGCATCGCTTTTTTCAAGTTCCTGCGCGGTAAGTGCCTGTTTAGCGCCAATCATATGAGCAATACCCACATACTGGCACATTTGCGCCACCTTCTCTTCAGTGGTCATACGCGCCATCAAATCGGCTACTCTGCGCCCACTGGCGGCTTAGGGGTTGGTAGTAATCAGGCTTCTTTTCTGCTGAGATATGAAGACTAAAACCTAAGAATGCTATACTTAATAAAATTTATTCATAAAGAACGAGTTATCTATCGCGCAAACATATTTTTGCCTCCCTGAAGATATACACAACCTGCTACCTGCTTATTGTGTACCCTTACGCCAGCAAGGGTGTACACATTGTTGTCAGTATTCAGATGATTTGAGACATGATGATTTACCATTTGGCGAATGGCCGTAGTGGCATCAACGGGTGTTCCCAGAACCTGCACTTCCCACAGACTTGAACCCCACGTTGTTGAGCCGCTCCGAAGCTGCTTTGTTTTGATATAGCGTGCTTTGACAGGGGTATCAAGAACATGCGGATCGGAGTAGTAATTGCCTGCTGCGACATCAGTAGCTACATAATTTCGGACACACTCTCCTATCGTTTTTATCCTGCGTGATAGCAGGTGTTGTCTCCCACTGTGGGACGCCATCGGCTCCGCATTGTTGTGTAAAAATACACCTCATGCGAGCGAGCGTAATTCCTCCCAAAGCGGACAAATCATGCTTGTGCGCCACGTTCCTCCCAAGTCGACCCACCAGTCGCACGTTCCCGTATTTTGTCAGCTATCGTGTGCTATAATTGCCATCAACAGCCTTATCAGCTCCGTACGAACCACTGGCGTTTACATCAGCAGCTTTTACGGCCGCATTGTTTTTAGAGAGGCAACGTTGATTTTCCCAATTAATTTGAGCGTTTAAAAATATAGGGTCGTTTATTTCAGCTTTGTTAGGTGGCAAATCCGAAATCACCTTGATAATTCCATACAACGCCAATGCCATACTCTCTACAAAACCTGTGTCACATCTTCTATCCAACGCAGCCTGCTTTGACGTGGGGTGCGATCTATAGCAACCAAATTCGCCACACCATACCTGCAAACCTAAAGCCCTTGCGCTCCAACAGCCTTACCAATAAGTGCTTTTATTGTTGCCTTATCGTATCGTTCGACCTTCGCCATTAATAAAGCCCTGTGTCTCTTGATTTAGATTTTGGAAAATCGGACTGCTTATCGTCAACCTGGATATTGCACAGGCGCTGTTATATTAATGGCTGAGCATTTATCCAAGCGAAGCTTGATAATGGGTAAGCAAATGCGGAGCATAGAAGTGGAAAGTAAGTATGATATTCTTATCGTTTGCAGGCACTTCAAAGATACTGCATGTGGTTAACGTTGTTCCAAAAATTGCTGCCTATCACCACCTTACGCTCCAGGTTCCTGTGCGCGATAGCTGCAAGCCCCTTTAGCAGCTCAGCATTCCAAAATGTCAGCTGTGGGAGCAGTAGGTTCATTTAACAGCTCATAGGCCAAAAGGTTGTTGGATACTGCTTCAGCTCCGTTTGCATTTGTTTCCAAATATCAACAAAATGTTGCTGTAGCTTCAGCATTGTTCCATAGCCCTCGCTGATAGTAGTGCGGTATCCGCCCTGTGGCTTGCGCTGAAAAGCTATATCGTCAATCCATAATTCGGCAGCATCGTTGTGGACGTATTGTAATACGTTTTACCTTCTTTCCTCCAGTTTATGGTGGGAGATATGTCGGCTTCGAACCACTGGTTACGCCGTTTTTACGTCGTAACCTAAATGGAGCTGTGGTGCCGCTCTTCGGCCTCAAACTGAACGTAATGTATCGTTTTGTTTTTACGCACCTTAAAACGCAAGTACTTAAATGTTTTGGCACTGGGCGTTACTTCTATTTCCTCTCGTATGTACCTTTCCAATTGCTGCTCTCCGTTTCTGCACAACGTGAAGCACCTTGTGGCTTTTGTTCACGCCTGTAGCATCGGGATTATTGACCACCTCACCTTAATACCACTGCTGCTGTTTGGTTTCCATTGGCCTACGCTGCCATCTTCGAAAGCGTGTCGACAAAAACTTTTAGTACCTCCTGTAAAGCTGTGGCCCTTTGATAATATGAAGGTCGACCGACCCTCATTATATTTTTAGCCCATGCAACAGCCGAATGAAGCTTAGTAAAATGATTTGCATTCTTGGTTCCGTCAGCATTGAACATCTGACTTTCGTCAACGGGAATGCGAATATGATCATACTTTCAGGTTGGATCAGCATCTCAACATCTTTCTCGGTAAACAAAATGTTTGCCTGTTGTGATAGCAATCGCCAGATGTTTACACCCTGTCGCAAACTGAAATCGGTTGTGGTTTGCGCCGTTGCATTCAATGAACAGCACCACATTAGTATGGCACACCATGACCATTGACATCGATTTTTCGCCAACGGAACAAACGATGTAATTTTCTCACTAACTGCTTTATATTTAAGGGGTAAATCAAGAAACAGGATCGACCACAACAATATTAGCCTCACGAGTAGTTTCATATTTAGGTGTTTTTACAACCAGTTTGATATGAAACTGCCCTTTCAGCCGTAGCACATAAGTATGCCTACGCCTTTGTGTACTTCTACCATCAATATACCACGTGCCTTCGCAATACTGAGAAGGGGTGTATTGAACCTTTGATAACAAAGGGCTTATTGAGCGGCGTGCTAAATTCGCCAGGTGCCATTATTCTTTTCTCAGGCCATTGTCCGAAAATACGAGGATATGTGTCTTCGGTGAGTTCAGAGTGACATCATTGCTTGTGCAACTGGTGAACATATTGCCCAATAACAACATACTGATAATAGGAAAATAGATATTTCATTGTCGTTTTATTTTTAGGATTCTACATTTTTAAAATATCGATGGAGCGTGAGGGTTATTACTTATCCCACCATACAGGTTTATTCCAATCATCTGAGCCACCCAGTCGGCCAATAACCTCATCAAAAGTTCGCCTTACGGTATTTGAACTTTCAATATTGGATAGCTAAGGCGTAGAGGAGTAGTTTGTGAATCGATACACTGCACCATGGGTGGGCGATGGTTTTAACACGGGGTAGTCGCTTCGTGCCAGTTAGCATATCCCTCCCAAAGGTTATTGAAGTGTAAAATCCACATTTGCGTGTTGATTTTCTCAAGTTGGTCGTCAAGGCTACTTGTTACATTATTGGCAACGATATCAGTATTAATATCACTATCCTTTAAACTTCTCGGCACCGTAATTTTCCAAGAAATGGGACGAAACCTTCACACCTTCTTTATAGAACTTCTCAACAGGGTCGCTGCTGATTTCGGTTCCCCCAACGTGCAACAGCCTCAGCCTGCAACAGTTTTGTTTCAGCAAAAGTCTATGATTACACCAGGAGAAGTCAGCTTTAAGAAAATATTGTTGACTGTGGACGACACTCTTTCATCAAGAATTTCTTTTACTTGCGGACTCAATAGCCCGCTTGGCCATTTCTCATAAAAAGAAATAACCTGGGTCGACAGGCTGGGATGGCATTCGGTGTGCGCATCTCGTGGTAATATCGTGTCGACCAAAAGGCGCATTGGGAGAACTCTCATCATAATTGCGGCAATACAAACTGACGAGGGTCATTAGTGTTCTTCAAAATGGTTGAAGAAGTAGAGCGAAATATACATGGTTTGAGTGTTACCTCGCCCCATCATCAACTGCGACCGTTACGACGATACTCTTCATTCGTCCAATCGAAACGCTATCAAACGTATATTTCACGAGGGCCTTCGTCCTTAGCAGAGTCATGATACCGCCAAATTTCTGCAGAGCCTTTTAACTTCTTCCTTAGCCAGCTCCTGCGATCAACCTCCCATGCGCATAGCATAGCGCAGATGTAATGAGTTTGCCAGCTTCTTCCATTTGGCAATATCACCATTATAAATAATATCGCCCGTTACCTTTATAGGTTGTGATGCATCTAAAGAATCGTTGGCAATCTGCAACTCCTTCATAAAGTCTTTGTAAATCTCCTCCTGTGTATCGAACTTTGGTAGTACATTATTGTCGATATAACACGACCAACTTCCGAAAATACGGAACATCGCCATAAGATTGATTAATATACCTGAGACGTACACTTTTGGAATACACGTGACATATAGTGCAGTTACGATGGTTATTCGTTCCTGCACGATTAATCACATCAACCAAATTCTTAACCACCATCGGTACATCTGTTCGTAAACATAACCCGTATATTGGGTGTCTTTTGAGGATAATGGCCGCCATAATTCGTTATACCCCAATCGCCCATGAGATACTGACAGAAGGGCATGGCGTATTCACGCGGTCTCTTGCCAAATCCAATATCCCCAAACTTGGGCTTCGCATTGCGAGAATTGGTAATTAGAGTCAACATCTGTCGACTTTGAGGGATTAGTATGTTTAACGATTCGAATGCACTGTCGCTGCAAGAATTAAGTATCAATGCGACGTACACAAAATATAAACCGGAAGTTTAAATATGGTTTTCATAATCATGTATCAACTTTAAAATTTAAGATTTACGTTTAATCCAGAACTGCGTCTTGATGGCAGCGCGAGCCGAAACTCAAGTCCCAGCCCTCCTGTGCCATTGCTGTAAATAGAATCGCCAATATTAGGCACATTCTTATAGAGGTTAAAGAGATTACGCGCAACAGGCGAAACGTGAAAAGCGCATTCACAACCTTCCCTAACATATCGGCGAGGGAAACGCATGCGACAAATGTGAGCTCTTCGCGAAGCTTTTCACATACGAGGTATCGTTAAATAAACGGACGCGCTGTTTGTGTTGTCACATGGTTCCAATATTCTCGTGGAGAGACCATAATGTCATTCCGTCGGAAACGTACCGTCCGGTTTGTCTCTATTACGCGCCCAGCTGCGTAACCACCTGTTGGCGTCCAGTTATTTGAGGCCACACCTGCTGCCAAACGCTTTTCTTCCGATTCGCGTACCACGCATCACGGCTGCCAGCGTACGCCTCTATCTTTCCTGTGCCACAGCCAAGCCGAACGAGCAGACATTGTGACACAGATCGGCTCCCACTTTTACGAACAAAGATTGACAAATTCCAACGAAACGTTCTTGTATCTTAAATTGGCTGTCACGCCTGTCCATCAGTCCCATGCGTTGCATTACCCAAAACTTTCGAAATCGTCGAGTCATTTTAGGCAATCCGCTTTTGCCATCCATAAATGATATCTCCGTCCGAATTGCGCAAGAAGTCCTTACCCATTATACAACCATAGTTCCCGCCTACCTTGGCAACAACAATAACTTCACACCCAGCACTTTGGCTGATAGTTTACTCAAATCTCGTCTCACAATTGTTAGCGAGCTCTTTTACTTTATTAGTTCTTTGCAGAAGTTCAGATTTACGTCCCAACTAAAATCATTCATTTCGATGAGGGCGTGTATTTAACTGCACTTCCACACCGCGGTTTCTATATCACCCGCATTGAGTTAAGCCGGGTAGCTGCATCCTGATGCGTACAGATGCGTTCATACGAAGAATTTGATCTTTCGCCATGCTGACTAGTAGTTAAGTAAAGCTCCATTCCAATTCAGTTTTAAGCAGTTTTAATTCGAAAACCAATCTCGTGAATTCGTCATGGTTGGCCTTGGGTTCTTATTTGGAATAACGTCTCCTGAAAGCCAGAAGCCGCCGGATACGGCCCAAAGCTGTTAGGAAGCCATTTCGATGAGTAAGGTCTGAAGCATATAGGACTTGTATCGTTTCCCACCTTTGCCCACGATGCACGCACTTTACCATAAGGCATGATTGATCGGTCAACGTGCAGCAATTCCGAAGAACAACAGCTACCTAGATACCGATGGATACCACAAACATTGACCAGCGAACGGGCGGCGTTGACGAACAATCGCTGCGCAAAAGTCATATCTAAGAAAGCAAATTATCATTATAAGCAAAGTCTCATGCTTCCTGAAATAAATAGAATTAATTTGTTTGATGATAAACATCTTCTTTGATTGTTTTCTCAGTGAAGCTCTGTAACGCCTTAGCGTCGCGCATAATCATATTTTCAAGTGCCGTGGATGATTTGCGTCTTATTGTCAGCTTGTATATGTTACCATGAGAGTTGCACCGTGGTCCCACTTCTTGTACTTTGCCCTTTATATATGGGCCAAAAGTTCAGCCGTGTACATTCTGTTTCTATAATCTTTGATAGAGAGCATATCGCGCTCTACGTCCCGGAGACGTGGTGGATATGCAAAGTCTTCAAATGTAAAATAGTTTACGTCTGCGTACCCGCGGTAGCTTAATGTAAGCTGTTTGAGCGGACGATATCGAGCGTTAACGGCCGAACCCTTATAATTATCTCTTGGTCAGATGTATCTCGACATTTTATTAAGAACAATAGGGGTTTATGTTATACACAGCACCATTATTCCAGCTGGAAATATTCGCCAGCTGATGTCCTACAACTGGCATTTACGCGACCATTCCTGATCGAAGGCTAGTCGACGCGTCATCAGGTTTTTGGCGCATTAGTTGCGCGATGGTCAGCCACAGCAGGACGGTTATTAACCCCCTCGTGTGTGCACGTTTACCTTTTAAAGTCTAAACTCCACATATCTTCGTTACTACGTGTTGGTTCGCAAGTCTCAAAGTGTTTGCGCGCCATGTCTGCTCGTTTTAGGGAATGATATCCCTTGTCGCGCATGTCGGTATAGGCTACACGGAACCTGTTTTGCCTGCCTTCTTATTGACGATAATCGAATTCGTAGTGTTGACACCCGTACGGAGAAGCTTCATCAATATTATCCCTTTACAACCACATACGGACGTGACACGCCGTCGAAATACATGATAACATTGAGCTTCCTGGATCTATTCTTGGTCAGTTTCTGTTTGAAGAGAATAGGTCGTCAGTAAGTGTGATCTCGGCCTTCAGAGCCTTGCCCAAAACTCACATGTGAACATCGTCTCCATCGGTGAGTTGGCTCAAGAAGTGTCATCGTACTGTTCAGCTCAATACCGAGAGAAGTCTTTCTTCGTGCGGCTTTTCTTGCTGTAATCAAAATCACACCATGCGAGGGCGCGGCCACCATGGAAGCAGAGCCGGAAGCAGCAGGACCTTTGAGCACGATATGTTTTCAACATCATCGGGGTTGGCCACTATGACCTTCGTCACCCAAACCGAAAGCCACCCACTCGTCAGAGCTATCAAAAGTGTATTGTCCAAAAGGCACACCGTCAATGACGCCACCGGCGCTGGTTTGCTGCCCGGCAAGCTCTGTGCTACTCACGCAGAATGACACGAGTGCTGAAGGGCCCTGTAGCCAGTCTGGCCACGATGCGAGTCCGGCCACCTTTCCGCAGGAGCGAATTCACCACGTGGGTTCTTTTAATCTTCTGCAGTTCACTTACCGCTCACCTCGCCCAACGAATAGCCAAGTGCTTTCGTTGCCGTTTATGCCAGGCTGTTACCCACTACTTCAGCGTCATAAGCGTTTGGTGTCTTCTTTCAGAACAATGGTGAATAGCTAGTGCGTCCCTCTGTGCTCTTGCGATAACATAAGCGAGATAGCTATACAATAAGCGTAGCCGAAGGAGCCGAGAATCCAATACAATTTACCTTCCATGTCGGTTACGGTTCCCTCTTTCGAGTTTTCTACCATGATGCTGGCCCCAATAATAGGGTCGTTATTGGCGTCAGTAACGCGACCTTTCAGCTGTTGGGACGTGATTGGCAGCGTGCTGAAAGCTCAAAACAGAGAAAAGGTTAATAGCATTAGGAAATAAGAGATTTGTTTCTTCATAAACTCATATTATTTTTCACGCATTATCAGTTGTTAGTTAAAGTAGGTTTTTGTGTCATAATTCGCACAGTAAAGTTAACTAAAAGAAGGATATAAAACGTTTGTTTTTGTCGGAAAATTCCTTTAAAATCTGCTTTCGGAAACATATGAATTGTGGCTGATACACAGCTAACTATTATAACGTACTTTTGCATCCACTCAGATAAACCTGCATTATGAGAGTATTGTTGCTGTCCTCGGTCTCGCGATATAACGTGCAAAGGCTTTGACGACGATTACGCGAAATGTTCCAACTGTCATCAACATCTACCCAACGCGGACTAAGTGGCGACCGCGTGTTTCATGCGTCGCGACAAGCTGTGGACGTTTGATGGGCCGCCACCAAAATCGGGCGTCGGCTTGTTTTCGATGGCACCCATTTGTACAACTACCAAATTGCTTTAACAGCGAGGTGGTTGAGGACGAAATGGGACATAAAATCAAAGACTGCAAAGATATAAAACATGGTATAACAGCTTACACCAATATCGGAAAAGCTTTTGTTTTTGACGAATTTGCCAACCGTTTTTCAAATTATTGATTTGGGGTTGGGTGTTAAATCGCCCCATTTACCTTTTTGCGCCTAATATTGCTAACGCTGATGCACTACTATGCCTGCACCTCCGAAGGGGTTTACCGAATCCAATGACCACTGGCGCAACGTGCACAGCTGATTCATCGCCACCTGAGCACAGGATATTGCCATTGATGCCACACATATTTATATGGCTACCGATAACGGAGTGCGCCGAATTTCGAAGAAAGGAGCGCTCCGCTACCAAAATGGTTTTCGAAAGTGAGTCCAGCACACAAACCGTTTTCCCTGACACGCAAACGGGCTCACTCTGGGCAGGAAATCCAAAGCACAAAGGCATGCTGTTATGCAACTCAAACAAGGGCCATACGGCATCCGCTCCCAGCCTTTGCCTCCTTACCCGATAAAAACCTATCGGGAAGCATCACGCCACAACAAAACAACGCTTTTGCTCGGTATCGATGGCGAAGGTGTGTATGCAGCTGCACGCAATGGGGTCGGCAGCGCGGCTTTTATACACCAACGGACCTGTCAATGCACGGTTAAAGTCGAACGATGTGACGATGTCATGACCGACGGCGGCGGAAACATCTGGATGGGAAAAATATACCGAAGGCGTCAACCATTTGCATCGGTTACGCGCATTACCGAATAGACCAACACGAATCGGGTAAATCCACAGGCATTATCAACAATCACGTCAACGCTACGCTTGGTGGACCGCCACGGAAACCTATGGTGCCACCGACGACGGCCTTAGTATCTGTTCGCCTACGGGCGTATGGCGCTCACCTTTATAAGGGCACCGGGTTTTCCCTCACGCTATGCCAAGGCGCTAACGACGTATGGATGGCAGCTATGGCTTTCTGGTGTTTGGCATCTCGATAGCACGGGCCGACTGCTGCAACAGCTCTACCACTACCAACTCACAACTTACTACTAACCACGTTTATTCGATATATAACGATGCCCGCGACAACAACCTATGGATAGGCGGACTTAAAGGGTACACTGGTTTTGCATGACGCCACAAAGGCAATTCCGTACTTTCCCCAATCGACTATGTTCACCACATAACGGCCATCGATCGCAATACATTAGCCATTGCCACGGCTAACGGATTTTATGCGTATGACATTGTCAATGCAAAGCTTCAGCTATTCGATTATCCCCAACGCTACGGAATAAGGAGCAATAGCTACATTAATTTTAGTTTGTCCACAGGATAAAAACCACCTCTGGCTGGCGACAGACGGTGGCGGTCTGGTGCTGTTTCAACATCGCACAGGCAGAGCACGCGTGTACTACTACAGCCAACGGACTTCCTCAAAACTATGCGTGAGTGTAGCCATAGACGCTAAACGCCGCGTATGGACGAAGCACCGACCACGGCCTTGCTTACGTCAGCAGCCTCAACAAGCTCCATGCGGCCTTCTCGTCATTGAGCACACTGAACGAGCGGGTTTTCAGTATAAACCCGCAGCCTTTTACAAATCGGCCGACGGAAGGTTTATTTACGGCAGCGATAACGGTGTAGTATCATTCAATCCGCTTGCTTTTGGCAATTACCATTATCAAGCACCGTTGCATATTTCAGGTTTTAGGCGTGTCGCATGCATCGGGCGAAACCGATAACCTACGCGATATAACCGTGAACGAAATAGTTGCTCAAGAACAACGATATTCGTCATGAAATATGATGAAAATACGTTCTACTGTTTCGTTCTCGTCCATCTCTTTCCAGTATCAAAACGATATTCTGTACACTTACCGCATGGAAGATTTCGATCACGCTTGGTCCGTACCCTCACGCACAACCAGCGCTCGTTATACCAACCTTCCACCAGGGAGCTATACCTTCCACGTGCGCAGCATCAGCCAAAACACAGGTAAACAAATTGCCGAAGACGCTTAACCATTCGCGTTGCGCGCCCACGTGGTGGGAATACGTTATGGGCTTGGGCTATCTACCTGCTGTTGGCCTCGCTGGCCGTTTACAGCATTTGGCGCAACTATATCCGGCAAGCTTGAGCGGAAGAATTTTTACAAACTGCAATTTTTCGTCAATACGGCTCACGATATTCGCACGCCTGTAACGCTCATTATTAATCCGTTGAAGGACCTCAACCGCAACAACTCGTTGGCCACAGCCGACCGTCACCTGCGTCCGCTGGCCTTAAACAGCGCTCAAAACCTTTATCAGTTTACCACCGACTTGCTGAACTTCCAGAAAATGGATATACAAACGCTCAACGGAAGAAATGGCCGTTGAGCCGTGCAACTACTAAACGCTATATCTCCACACAGGTGGTAATCCCATTGTACTTCACTCCTCGACGAGAAAGCATTGCGCTTGCGACTCGTTCTGCCACAGCAAGAAGTAACGGTGCTGATGAACCCAAGAAGATTGACCACGTATTATATAACGTCATCACAAACGCCGTAAAATACAATCGTTACGGTGGGAAAATCATCATCAAACTGTTGCAAAACAAACACAATATGTGTGATTGCGGTGCGCGATACGGGCATCGGCATTCCGCAACAATCGCAGAAAAACCTGTTCACATTGTTCTATCGCGCTACCAATGGTCGATAGCAACCAAGAGCGGTAACGGTATTGGCCGCTGGCCTTTGCGCGCAAGTATGCGGACGCACAACGGCGACATCACCTATAACAGCACTGAAGCGCAAGAGCACAACGTTCTTTATCACCTTCCCTCGAAAGCAGCAACAAAAGCCGTTGCAGCGCTTACTATCGCGTCGTCGCAAAGCCTACCGTACAGTCTGATAAACCACTGCCCGAGCCTGCAACGCACCTTTCACGCTGACGCGCCCCGACGCTATACAGCGAGCCGCAAAGCCGCCATCAAGCGCCAGCAGAGGCTAAACGACTGATGATTGTCGAAGACAACAATGACCTGCGCTTTTATCTGCGACACATCTTTGGGGCCGATTATCAGGTTATCGACATTGCCGACGGCGAGCACGCACTCGATTATCTCAAGCAAAAATATGGTCTGATTTCATCATCAGTGACGTCATGATGCCCGGGAATACAAGGCGATACACTATGCCAGAAAAATTAAAACATCAATCGAAACTTCGCACATACCCGTCATTCTGCTTACGGCAAAAAGCGGGTCGCGACTAGCATGATGAAGGGTTTTGATTGTGGGGCCGACGATTATATCCCCAAGCCTTTCGATACCGAAGTGCTGCAGGCAAAGGTGCGGGAACTATGATAAGCAGCCAAATAAAGCTACGACATAATATTTTACAGCAATACCAGTTAAAGAACAACGAAAACGAAAGCTACAAACCGCTTAACTGATACTAAAGACAATATAGCGTTCAACGAAATAGACCAGAAATTTCTTGACCATTGCATTTCGTATATCACTGAAAAACATGGATAACCCCGACTTTAACGTCAACATGCTCTGTCGCGAAATTAGCCATGAGTCGCACCATATTGTACGAGAAAACTGAAAGCACTGACCGATAAATCGCCAGGTGAATTTATCACCATTATTCGCATGCGGAAAGCCGCCGACTTCCTGTTGAAGGGAGAACAAGTGCAGGAGGTTGCCATAAAAATAGGCCTTTCTGATGCAAACTACTTCAGCACGGCCTTCAAAAAACACTACGGCGTTACGCCCTCACAGTTTAAAAAGTCGCCACCATCTAACGAAATACCCACATAACCGCATAAAAAAAGGGCGCACAGCTCAATACGTTTCTTCGCTAATGTGAAGATAACGACATAAAACCATCAACAAATAGGGACGCACTGCGTGTGCGTCCCTATTGACTCTTAACGATTATGGGGTGGCAAGAGAAAATTAATTCTCTGCGTATGTAATTACAAGAATAGTGCTGTAACCATCGGGTACGATTAACCTCAACCTCCGTTGGCCGACCCTTGCCATCAAGCGTATAGGTATAGCTTTCGGTGGCTGGTGAAGTCGACTGACGGTTAGATGTCCGACAGCAAGTTCCTCGAACGCAAACCTAACTGGTCAGACCATAAATACTTCCATACGGGAGAGGCTGACAAACCATAAATAAACAGGTTAAGGTCGGGATACGTGCGGTTTACGATACGTATTGTAATCCTGATCTACAGTGATGACGTATCCACGTTCAAATACCGACTTTGTCAAATTACCACTTTAACCATGTCAGGCTACTACTATTATAGATAGGGCGAATCAGTATGATGTGACGCCCATCATGATCGTAAACGTAATCGTCCTCATCGCGGTCGTCGGTTTCAGTATTAAGAAGCTGCTTCTCCTCTAATTCATTGCCTTTCCCTTAGTGTTCAGTTTCAAACGATATTCTGACGGCTTCACCAAATTCGCCTGATATTTATTTTTATTGTATCTCAACAAGCCTCGTTTGCCGTATAAGTAAGCGTTCCTTCGTAAAGTTTGTACAGGGCGTGTAAAGGCAGAGTTTCGGTGAACGATACCAAACGTTTTTGGCTATCGTAAACGAGTTCATTTCTGCATTTGGCCTTCTGCTGGTCTTGTCAAGCTCCACAATCTTTGTAATGTAATCGAGCTGTTTCACCTCCGTTGGCGACGTAGTAGACCCTCCCATGATTGGGTTCATCTTTCGAGCAAGAGGTTATTAAACCTACTGCTAATATCACGAATGCTATCATTTTCGTTATCCTTTTTGTAATTCTTGTTGCAAAGATACAACAACTTTGCGAATTTCTAAAACAAAAACGCGTCTTTTCGCAACATAATTCCAAACTTTTAGCAACCTCATTTCTGCCATTATTCCGTCGAAATCCTGTATTATTTAAAGCCCTTCAAGCCCGAAACCCATATATTTCGCGCGCCCCCTTCTGCCTTTTACCCAACGCTCACTAATCGTCCAAGCCCCCTAAATTAGGGGTTACAGGGAATGAACCACCCGCACGCACCCCTAAGTTAGCGGGTTACAGGAAATGAACCACCGCACACGCCCTAAGTCAGGGGGTTGGGGTCTGAACTGTCGCTCTTTCGCCCTCTAAGTTAGAGATTACAGGTCTGAACCACCTTTCACAAGCCTACTGCTAGGGGATTAGCCTCAGACTACCTCCATTTTCTCATATTCCGCCCTCTTCCCCAATACTCGTCCCACCTCTGTTTCTTTATACTCCACCCGTTCCGATCGCCCTGCTCATTGTACGGCAGCCGCCATACAACTGCCGTTCATGGCCGCAGTGTGATGTGTACGACGGCCGTCACACAACACGTACCACAATGCCACACACCCTCACTCTTTTTGAGAAAACAAAAAACCTATATATAAAAGACCACACGTTTCAATTTGAAAAATCCCACAAGCAAATAGATAGATTAAATATGTGCAACAAGAAAAAATATAGCACGCTGTTGAAAACTATCAAAAGAAATTGTTGTACCTTTGACATTCGTTTCGATTTTAGGAATAACGATGATAGCGTGAATGAACGTGGATTTTTAAGGAGCATAAACCTAAACTGTTGCCTGTTTTCCAGTTGTTATTTTGCGCCAGCCACCTTAAAATACTTCTCAATTAGAACGAGACAAAAACACAAAGAATGGATAAAAACTACAATAGCTTAAAACTAACGGGTAAGATTTTTGCCACAGGTGTGATGTCGTTTTGTGGCGTGGTGAGCGAAACCGCCATGAATGTAACCTTTCTACGTTGATGAATGAGTTTTAATATTGGCACCAGTACCGTTCAATGGATTACTACTGGATATCTACTTGTTCTGTCGTTGGTGATTACATTGTCGTCGTATTTAAAGCGTAATTTCACGTCGCGCACGCTGTTTTTATTCTCTATTAGCTGTTTTTATTTTGGGCACATTGCTTTTGTTATGCTGCCCCTCGTTTATGCTATTGCTGTTAGGGTCGCGTCATGCAGGGAGCAGGAACAGGCGTAGCTCTGCCTTTGATGTTTAATATTATTTTTAGCCGAAGCACCTAAGGAACGATTGGGCTTTTTATGGGCGTGGGCGCTATTATCACCGCTATGGCTCCTGCCGTAGGTCTATTTTGGGCGGCTTTATTGTAGATTCGTACAGCTGGCGTATTATTTTTCCTTGTGCTTTCACCCTTCCTTTTTGCTGTCGTTAATTTTAGGGAATTACGCTGATTAAGCCCTCGAGCATAGGCGCTCGCTCGCGTTTCCACACGTTAGAATACGTGTTAATCAGCAACGGGCTGCCTCCTTCATTGTTGCTTTCACTGTACAGGCTTCGTCAAGCGGTTGGCTTAGCTTAGAGGTGGGTTCGCTGCTATTGCTTTCGGCTGCAAGCATGGGCTTTTTCAGTGAAGCTGTCGGCTCGAAATGCCAATCCTTTGCTAAGTGTGAGCGTATTGAAGCATAAGCGGTTTGTGTTGGCGCTTCTCTCTATTTTATTTATTCAGCTTAGCGTGCTGGCATTAGGATATATCATGCCCAACTATTCGCAAATCGTAAACCATTCGGGCGCGTTTATCGCAGGCACATTAATGGTTCCGGGTTGTATCATTGGTGCTATTCTTACTATTGTTGCGGGCTGGGTGCTCGATAAGTTTGGCGCGTATCGACCTATTATGATAGGCAACTTACTGCTCGTGCTGTCGCTTATCCTGTTTAGTTATTATGGTGTTCGACTCAACGAAGCGATGTTCTACGGTTTCTATATCATTTTTACCACAGGCGAAGGACTCTGTATTGGCAACACCATGACTTATGGTTTATCGAAGCTTCCTAAAGAGCTTTCGGCCGATGGAAACGCATTTATCAACAGCGTTCAGCAGTTGGCAGGAGCCGTAGGAACCGCCGTTGCTGCTACTTTAGTGGCTGCTGCACAGAACAAAAATATGGCCGACATTCCACATTCTACAGCTATCGGCGCGCAACACCTCTGTATTACGCTTACGGTGGTGCTTATTCTTTCGCTGGTTTGCGCTTGGCAAATGTTTGCCTTTTCGGCTCAACAGAGGAAGAATTAAAACATTCGCTACGTTAAGAAGGGCGTTATTCGCCCCAAAAACATCTTTACACATAGAAGCCATCAAGAGCAACTGGTCGAAAATTACGACCAGTTCGAGAGCATGAACTGTTGACAATGCGGATATAGCTTTCATCGAGCAAAGACTATACAGGTTGGTAACTCTTCTGAAATAGCCATTGCTCTACAAACTACTTCACATTTTCCCCAAACAAGAATAGTTGCGATAACTCTCTAAAAACTTGATATATTCCATCAAAAAGCCCCTTGAACCTGTCAAGGGCTTTTGCTATTTATTTTACAATTACGCTTTTTCCTTTGATGATATAAATACCCGCAGGGCGATTTAGGGCACTTTCGTGTCATCAATACGACGTAAAAGGCGACCGTTTACATCAGTAAACGTCGACCGTTTTCGACGTAAAGGCATCACCATTACGCTTAATTGACGTTGCCGGATTAGCAGCAAGCACAGCTGCATAGCTAACAGGGCCGTTATCAAACGTCTGTTGACTGTTATCGGTTAGGTAACCCACAGCCGAAATTTCGGTCGTGTACGTCTTGTTGTTCTGTATCACTAAAAGGTCGAAACTGCCCGTCACGTCGGTTTGTGTGGTATAAACCACATCTCCCGACTTCAATGTTACGGTAGCCCTGCAATAGCATTACCATCGGTATTCTTCACCATTCCACTAAACTTCTGACCGCGTTCGGCCTCGAAGAAAGCCACAGCGCATAGTGCGTTGATACCATGTCTTAGCGGCTTCAAGCGATGCATCGCTCTGGGCTATGTAAGCAGCCTTATCGAATCGTGAGTCGGAGACGTAATGAACGTCCATAGAACTTGAGCCGTTAACGCTCGAATAGATAACCGTCATACGTAGGTTTCGACCGTCGTACTTGAACTTACTGTCGAGCGGCAAGTCGAGAACGATAGCGGCATTTGAGAGAACCCATGCCGTGTACTACGCGCAAGGGTGCCGTCATACACCTTTGTCATGTGCGTTGTGAGTATCAACTTGCAAGTCGGTTTTGCTGGATTCGCCATTATATACAAACGGAGCCTCATCGGTATTCTGTGGGTAAACCTTGATATTCGCATCGTAGTCGGTACCACTCGAAGCCGTGTAACCCTTGAAATAAAGTCGCGTAATATCAGCGCCTGTAGGCATATTGATCAGGCTTGCGGGATAAATAACAACCGATTTACTATTGGCATAGAGGAGAGAAGCAGGCGCACGTCCTGCGCTCGTTAGCGTTAAGCTATCGCCTACCTGCCATGTTCCGCGAGCCTGTTCGGCATTGATAGCGAGCGAAATGGTATCGGTGGTGTTAACGGCATCGGTGCGAACGTTGAACACAATACATGCGAGGCAAGTGGCTGTAGCATGCGGGGGTGAAGACGAAGGTGAAGTCGGCCTCAGCCCCTGACGCTGCACCGTCTGGCTCTCCGCAGTGGCTACCGCTTCGCCACCCACGAACAGACAAGCGGTATATTCTGACGCGTTTATAGCGGCAGTTTCATCATTTCGGACGTGAACCGTAGCTGTATAAGCGTTGTTTACCATTGCTGTGGTAGGCAGAGATAGCTACTAATATAGAAGCCACGCGCCTCGGGAAGTACGATATTCAGCGTGCTGTCGGCTGCAAGCTTCAATTCGGGAACCATGTAAGGCATGTAACCCGTAGCCGTAATGTCAAGAGAATAAGTATTATCGAACTTATAAACCATAACCGAATACTTGCACATCGGCATCGGTTGTAGCCGTGTAAACCACGTCGCCACAGGTCGGTTTCACAGGCACACCAGCCAAAAGCGCGATGGGTCGATTTCGAAGTTATTGTGCCAGATAATACCCTTAGGAGCACGCTCAATAGTAAGATACACCACAGGAGCATCGGCTGCTGACGGCTTGTCGGTTGCGTCAAAAGTTCCCGCTGCGTACTTATCGCGCATAATTAGCCTTAGCAAATTCGCCTGCGGCCTCTTTGGTAAAAGTTGAGCGATGTGCCACCTCGCCTATCATCTCGTTATCAAAAGAACAAGTGCAGGTTCGTGCCATCGTAAACGAAAGGTTCGGTCAGATTTATCTTCAAAATCTCGGCTGTGGTCTTGCTCTCGCTGAAATGATACACACTAGCTGTAAATCGTTTTCCAATCGGTTCTATCGGTAAACGTGCATAGGGTAACTGAACTTCTTAACCGTGCCATGTACCTATCATGGCGCGCACGTTCAACGCTCCTGCCTTGCTCGATGTACCTGTAAAAAGCAACGGGCTTTAATGTGTGTTCCTGCACCAAAAGGCAACAATTCGGGTTCGATAGCTATTTCAGCCTGACTCAATGCGCGCGCACCATATACCGGAACACGCGTTGTTCCGCTCCACGATTGAGGTTGAAGCACCAACCTGCACCACGCTCTCACCGCTTTCAGCAGCTACAGTTGCCTGAACGGTGTCGGTTGACAAAGTAAAATCTGCACCCACCAGCTGCATATAAGCGCTTGTAAGTGCCTACGGCATGGGGCGTATAACGGAACGAGAACAAGGCTGACGCTCCTGCAGCCATTTGAACAGCGGCAGCCGAATCAGCCACAACGCCATCAACAAAAAGCAATGCACGGTAGCTGTTGGCAGCCTCATTATTCACCCAAATTCTTCACACTCATGGTGTAATTAGCCGCACTATTGACCGAAGCTGCTGTGGGCAGATCGAGCCGATGTAAGGAAAATATCGTGAGCCGTAGCCACAGCTTGCAAGCCCGCATATATCGTCAAGAGGTAAACATGATCGCCCTCAAAGGCCACGTACCACTGCCAGCAGGTATTGAAACCGTGTAAGGGAACGCTCTGGTAATACGAACCCGTGCGACCAGCACGAGCCTCGCTAAGCTGGTGGCTGCATCGGCAGCAGTAGCGCTAAAGGCATCGACGAGCGTCCGGTTACGACGGTCGGGCGATATATACAGCTTTAAATCACCTTCAAATTTTCCGCTTGTAGCCGAGCTTGCGCTGGCTAAATTAAACTGTAATTGTCGCGGCAACAGCCTGTAGTTTCGGTGTGACGAGCTTTTGCAGGCTTATCAGGAGCCTTCAGAGCAAACTTTGTTGCCAATGGTTAACGCATATTGCGGATAGTAATTGGTGCTCCAACCATCGGCCATAAAGGAGGTAGGAATTTTATTATCTTCAAAATTGGCTGTCCAAACACCTGCATCGAATGACGAACCTATGAAGTTCAACACGAACGTTGTGTCGCCAATGAGTTTCAGTTCACCCATACGAGGGCCTACAGGAGTGGCTGTTCGGGTGATGGTTACCTCGCTCGAAGCATGGGCAGGTAGCGTTAACGGTAAGGTAACATTTGAGGTATAGCCAGCAGGAAGCGTAAGCGAGCTGAAATGAAGGGCGTCCGCCTACGTTCGAAACGCTCAGTGTGAGCGAGGTTTCAGTAGCCGACGAGCCGAAATTCTGATAACTTCCGCTTTCGACAGGGTAACGATTCTCTCACCATCTAATATACCGCGCGCGGGAACAAGCGTTACAGCCGTTGGCTTTATACACGTTACCACTGGCTGTCCTCGACAATGCAGAACACCGTATTACGTGTGCCCAGCGTAGCGATATTAACCTGATGGCTCACTAAAAATGCTATCAGAAGTAGCCCCCGCTTCGATGTCGGTTGCAATAGGGAATGTAGCTATGGTTTCCGTTCCAGCCAATAAATTAAAGGCTGTATTCGCCAGCGTTGACTTTTATTTTTGCCATTATTCTTCAGCACAACCTTCCACGCTACGGTATAGCTGCCGTCGTCGGCAACATCGTGATACGTACCCATGGCAGGCTTTCCGCTTATAAGAAGGTTGGGCTTATAAACCAATTCGGCTTGGTCGACTGCAAAATCGTCCACGTAAGCTTGGTCAATACGAATACCGATACGTTCGCCATTGAGCGCAGGAACAGTCAGCTGTGTCCATTCAGTTCGGTTAGCCGCCTTCCCAATCTCGATTTTTATCACCTTTGACATATTTGCCACCCACCTCTGTAATCTTATAAAACGATACTGAGCCTGAAGCAGAAGACAAACGCGCATAAAGCGATGCCGCGCCTGTAATCTTAGGTGTGTGATAAGCATGTCGTAGAAGTCGACATACTCCTCTGAATACCTATTAGTATCGCCTTTGTGCATTGACATAGAGAGCCCTGCACCAGCATAAGGCGCCTTTGTTTCAAACGAATAAGTAGGATAAAGTTAGATTTCCGAAGCCCGTCATATCCTTACCGTCAGCAAGATGTCCCCAGCCGTCAGGGAGCTGCTGCATGGTCAGTGTACCCTTTGAACTGTTGGGGCATCAAATGCCGTATCAAAGTTGTAAGTGTAATGATTAATTACTTCGGCGCAGATGCTTCCATAGCTTGCAACAAGGGCAAGCAAGAAGAGATAGATTTTCTTCATAAGCACGTTGGTTTAATAAATATAATAATGTTAACACTTTTCTGACTGAAAAGATAATTGGGTTTAATTACATCTCAAACAGAATAAGCATTTCATGACACGCTCCTTGCAAAAATACATACACACACATCTACAAGCAAATTGACTGAAATAATGCACGAAAATGTAACAAATCGAAAAATTAAAGGGCTAAAAATTGTGTATTAAGTTTTTATCATACCTTCTGTAACGATATTTTTAGTTCGTAACCTCCGTAAGAGTGCTGTCAAAGATGATGAAAAGAGAGCTTTTTCTATTGCTTTTGCATTTTGCTTATTACTTGCAAAGCAGCTCTTCCGCTACAGTGGGACATGTTATTTACACGAACGCAATCGATACCGAAAGCGCTTTTAAAAAGTCCTCACCGTTGTAAACAGCAATGGTGACGACAACTATGGAGATACGATTCACGTGAGCATTCGAGCAATTTGTTACGGCATATCATCACATAGTAACGACGACTGGTTGCTTACTCCTGAGTTTGACGCCGAAGCGGGAAAGGTGTACGAAGTAACCTTTACCTCGCGTGCTGGCGAACATCACAAAGCGAAACCATGGCCATTGCTTTTGGACACAGGTGCAAATCCTGCAGCTTTCAGCATGCCTCGATCGCAATCTTTTGCCTCGACTTTCGCGGTATTACACCTCAATATTATTTTACAGCAAAGAACACAGGTAAATATCGTGTAGGCTTCCACAGCACAGCACCAGTGGGAAGTTTTGCCATACACGTAAACAAAATTAAGATTACAGAGGTTACCACACAAACGGCTCCACGTGCTGTTTCGTTTCTTACCACTACAGCAACAGGCGTGGGTTTGCGACAAACACTGCTCAACTTCATCACGCCATCGCGTAATATTGATGGTACCACGCTGACAGCGCTTACTAAACTTGAGATTTATCGCGATAGCCTTTGGTACATACCGTTGACAACCCAGCGACAGGAACGCGCCTGTCGTGGACCGATCGCAACGCACCTCATGGAAACAACATCTATACCCTTATCGCATATAATAATAAAAGGTATGGGCGAACCCGTGAGCATTAGTAGCCTTCTCGGGCGAAGACCGCCCGAGGCAAAGTGTCGCATATTAAGCTCGCCAACAACGCGACAACAACTATCATTAGAAGTGGAACCGCCCGAAGAAGGTAGCCAACTATGGCTATTTGTGCCAGCCAACTGTCGATACAAAAATATACACTGCATGAGAACTATCAGTATCGCTACGTCACTACAACCGGAGAAGAATGATACCTCTATTATACTTAGCGGTGTGACTGGACCACAGCGACAAGTGGCTTATGCCGTGACGGCTGTTAACGACGGTGGCGAAGGCGACCCTGAACTTTCGGAGACCGCTTTGATGGGCGACTCGTATAAATTGCCTGTAAGAATTGACTTCTCAGAGAAGATGAACTGGTTGCGGACGGCTGGACCGATCAGCCAAAACCACTACTGGTGGCGACAGGAAATGAAAGGATATGTGCGCTATAGCGACAGAAAGGTGTTATGGTTTAAATTAGGTGGCGACGAGGGTGCGAACTTTAATTCGGGTAAATTAGACTTCTCGCATGCTGTAAAACCTACATTAACCTATAGCATTGCACCCGAAAAAGACACACGCATAGACGTAAACGCTATTCTCCTGACCAAACAGTAAAACTGCTTGCTCACACGGAGAATCGACAAAAACACAATATACAGTTAGCTTAACAGCGCTGTAAAGGATTGGATAACGTTATTATTCAGTTCCGTGGATAGTTCAACAGCCCGGACGTTTGGGCGAGGGGTTATACAATATTAATATTGACGACCCTACTGAAAACAACCTTGCGCAAGCTCCACACCAGCAAAGATGTTTGGTGCACAGCAAACGGAAGTAACAGTAGATGTGACCAACTACGGCTCTAAGCCTGCAGCGGTTACACTGTACGCTTATATGCGGAACGAAAAATGGTTGCAGAGAAAGCTGTTGACGAAACTTTGCAGGCAAATGCAAGTAAAACGTGAAGCTGAACTTTTGTGCCTACGCAGTAAATGCTGACAGTTTGAGCTATATGCTATAGTGGATTATGCTCCAGAGCAAAGCCCTGACGACAATACCACTCAGACCGTCACAGTACCTGTTTCGCAGGCGAATGTATCGCCATAAACGACTTAACCGTTAACGGTAACGGCACAACGAACAAACTTACATGGGGCGTAGTTCCGAACGATAAGCAAACGGTTACCGACGATATGGAAAGCTATACGGCTTTTGCATTGCCCGGAGATGGACATCTATCTGGAATACGAGTACAACATTGGGCCTTGGTACAACTTTGATGCTGATAAGGAATACTCGCCTCGATGTACCCGATTACAGTTTCAAATTCGAAGAAGAAGCTTTCGCGTTCATCACGTGTAACGCCGACTCGGTACGCGCAGACGAAAGCTGCGTTACACCTCAAGCCAACACACTATCCATATTTAAGAGCTCACAGCGGTAAGCAATTCCTAACGGCATTTTACGCAGAAGCAGGATATGGCTATGGGAAACAAAGTGAGTGACTGGCTTATCTCTCCAATGTTATCGGGCGATGCACAGAACATTTTCGTTCTGGTATAAAACGTTGAACAACACAAACGGAACGCCCAGCTTTGAGGTGTCGCCTACTCGACAACAGACTCGCTATATACCAGCTTCACCAACGTAGTAGTTGATACGGTTATCTCAATGCGAACAGCCGAATGGTTGAAGATGACAGTAAGTCTGCCAGCAGGGGACACGCTTATTTTGCAATACATCATACCACGCGCATTAACGTAAACCAAATGCTCATGATAGACGATATCATGTATGAAAAAGGTAACGGAACAGTGATGAGGCTATAAAGATATACCGTGATGGTAACTATCTAACCACTGTTACTTCGCCTACTCATACCGACACGGCAGCAGGAGGACTACAATATAATGTAACGGTGGTTACTGGCAAGGTGAATCAAAATTCTCAAACACAGCCTCAATTACTACTGGCATTAACAGCGTTGAAGGTAACACCTTAAATAACAACGCCGCTACTTATAACTTAGCAGGCCAGAAGGTGAACGACAATTACAAAGGCATTATTATTAGAAAGGGTAAGAAAAATCATTAAAAATAATCACACATAACTTCCTCTATCCATTGCGCAGTGCATGGTCAGAGGCCTGTCATCACAGAGAGTGAAGGCAGACTTGGTTAGGGATAACTATAATTCAATAATATAATCTGAACGAATCATTTATGAAAAGAAAATTATCTCTTATCTTGGGATGTCTCTTCCTGTTCGTAGGAATGGCATTGGCCCAAAATAAGATTACGGGTACCGTAGTCTGCACAGGCTGACGGTCTTCCTATCATCGGAGCGTCTGTCCAGATACAAGGAGACTAAGACGGGCGTCGTGACAAACACCGACGGTAACTCACCCTCGAAGTGCCATCAGGCAAAAAGCTTGTAATCAGCTATATTGGTATGGTTACTCAGAGCACTGTCAGCGCCAAACAAGGAATGAAGGTTGTTGGCTGACGATAATAACACCATTGGAGAGGGTTGTCGTAACAGGGTATGTCGTCGCAAGACAAGAGAACCTTTCTCGGGTGCAACGACCAAGATTAACGCTGCCGACGCCAAGCTTGACGGTATGGCTGATATTAGCCGCTCGACTGGAGGCCGTTCGGCAGGGTGTGAGCGTGCAGAACGTATCAGGTACCTTCGGTACAGCGCCAAAGATTCGCGTGCGTGGTGCTACTTCTATCTTCGGAAGCAGCAAACCGCTATGGGTGGTTGACGGTGTGATTCAGGAAGACGTGGTTGACGTTGACGCCGACAAAGCTGTCGTCGGAGACGCTAACACCCTGATCTCTTCAGCTATTGCTGGACTGAATGCCGACGATATCGAGAGCTTCCAGATTCTGAAAGACGGTTCGGCTACCTCTATTTATGGTGCACGTGCCATGGCCGGCGTGATTGTTGTAACCACTAAAAAAGGTAAAGCTGGACAAGCACACCTCACCTATACTGGCGAGATATACAACACGTTTGAAGCCCAGATATAGCGACTTCAATATCATGAATTCGCAAGATCAGATGGGTGTTTATCCGGGGAATTGCAGCAGAAAGGCTGGCAACGCTATGCTGAAACTGCAAACGCCATGAACGGTGGTGTAGCACGTAAAATGTATAATCTCATCAGTTCTTATAACAAGACAACAGGACAATTTGGTTTGCCCAATACCGATGAAGCCAAGACTGCTTACCTGCGTGCAGCGGAATTCCGTAACACAAACTGGTTTGACAGACTGTTCTCGCAGGCTATCATGCACAACCATTCGGTGAGCATCAGCGGTGGTACTGATAAAGCGGATTACTATGCATCATTGAGTGCTATGTTCGACCCAGGCTGGACAAAAGCCAGCAGGTAGAACGCCACGATAAATGTGAATACTTCTTATAATATTAACCGCCATTTAAATGTAAACCTTATTGCAAACGGATCGTACCGTAAGCAGAAAGCGCCTGGAACGATGAGCAGCGAGGTTGACCCTGTAATGGGTTCTGTGAAGCGCGACTTTGATATTAACCCTTACTCGTATGCGTTGAATACATCACGTCACACTCGATGCTGACGAATTTTATACACGAAACTACGCTCCGTTCAATATCTTCGCTGAGCTCGATAACAACTATATCGACTTGAACGTAAACGACTTTCGTGTGCGGGGACGTACTGATTATCGCCCTCTGAACAACAACAAACTGAAATTATCATTCTTGTTGGCTGCCAAAAACCAACTCTTCTTCACAGGAACATAACATGAAAGGACGATCTCGAACCAAGCACAGGGCTTACCGTGCAATGGGTACGACTGCTATCTCGTGATGCTAACCCATTCCTTTACAGATGACCCTGACAACATTTACGCGCAAGCGGTATCAGTACTTCCCTATGGTGGTATGTTATCAACGTACACGACAACCGTATGTTTGGCTGGGATACACGATTTACACTGGCTTATAACGATGTCTTCAAACTCAAGACCATGTGTAAACTTCCTCGCAGGCTATGGAAAACCAACTCTATACGACCGCAAAACCACGTGGTTCCGTGGATGGGGTCTGCAATACAAAAAGGGTGAAGTGCCATTGTATGCTTACAAAGTGTTCAAACAAGGTGCAGAGCAAGGTACCAACTATTTTACAATGGATAACACCCATACTCGTCAAGCGGCTTTCTTTGGAACAGCTACTTACTCTTACAAAGGTCGCTACTCGCTCACATGGAACACTGCGTTACGAAGGCTCAAACTATTTAGGTCATGCGCTAACTCTGCACGCTGGATGCCAACATGGAACGTTTCTGGCGTATGGAATGCACATGAGGAAAAATGGTGGGATAAAACCTTTAATACCATTTGGACAAACGCAACCATGCGTCTTAGCTACTCACTCACTGGTGACCGCCCAGCAATCCAATGCGCTTCCAATCTTCACGAGCAAGAACCCATGGCGCCCTCTGTCTTCTCTTCAGGGTCGGGAATGGATATGAGGCTCGGTAACCTATCGCTTACTCATGAGGAAAAAGCACGAGTTTAACATGGGCTTTGATTTTTGGATTACAAAAAGAATCGCATCGACCTCTCGGCCGACTTCTATATGGCGTAACAACTACGACCTTGTTGGATATGCAAACACCGTTCTTTACGGATCATTCCAACTTTGCTAACGTAGCAACTATGAAGTCGAATGGTTTGATGAATTGGCTTTGACAACGAAAAATATTATTCGCAAAAGATTTTAGCTGGACAACGAACTTTATCTATTCTCCACACACAATGAGATTACAGAGCTTTATAGTCCTGCTCGTACTGAGTTTCGCTGCTCGATGGTAGCGGTTATCCTTTGACGGGTTATCCTGTTCGTGCAATCTTCTCTATCCCATTCAAGGGATTGAATAACGAGGGTCTGCCTCTGTTCCTTGATCAGGACGGTAACATTACAACAACTGGTATTTACTTCCAGACACGTGATCCCAAAAACTTAAGTTCTTGAAGTATGAAGGTCCTGCCGATCCAACAACAACTAGGCTCAGTAGGTAACATCTTCAAATATAAGAACTGGTCATTGAATATATTTGTAACTTACCTCGTTTGGTAATGTTATTCGCTTGGACGATGTGTCTCGAGAAACGAATATGACGACCTTACCTCAATGACAAAAGAGTTCCGCAATCGCTGGATGCACGCAGGTGACGAGAAGAAGACTACAATTCCTGTTATCTCGTCTAAGCGACAGAACAAAAACGATATCAAACTCTGGGTATGACTTACAATGCATACAACCACTCTACTGAGCGCGTAGCTAAGGGCGATTTCATCTCGCATGAAGGAGATGACCTTAGGTTACCAGTTCCCAAAAACTCTTATTCAAACATGGGGATTGAACGACGTGAGCTACTTCGTGCAACAACCTCTTCTTGCTGTGCTGCTGATAAAAAGCTGAACGGTCGAGACCCAGAGTCTTCCAACTACTGCGGTGTAGCTGTTCTCTTCACCAAAGCAGTTTATCCGCTTAGATTAGGTTTATAAAACAAGATAACTAAATTATGAAATCGAAGAAAAGATGTTATATAGTACCATTGCAGCAGTTGCCTCAGCTTTTTGCTTTATCATCGCAACGACTTCCTTTGACACGATGCCTGACAACCGTACTACTCTGGACACAGAAGACAAAATTGCCGACCTGCTCACCAACGCGCTATCCCAAAAGGAAACATCTATCGTGGCTCAATGAGCTGATGTCTGACAACACCGATTACTACGTCTAGCAACCCTAACGGCACGCGTTTTGTGATAGTTTACTCTGAACGATGTAATGCAAAGTTCTAACAATGCTCCGGAGAACTTCTGGCTACACAGTATAACTCAATTGCTTCTGCAAAGCCAAGCCTTGTTGACATTGCCAAGTTAGAAGAAACCTATATCAGCAGCGAAACACGTGCAAAGCTTGAAAGCGACCGTGCTGAAAGCGTTGTTGATTCGTGCTTACGGACACTCGATTAGTGGACCCAATTCCCCAAAGATGTATAATCCCAGCCACGGCTGACAAAAGATCTTAGTATTCCTGTTTCAGAAGGGTTGAAACACTTACCAATAACGCAGGAAGCGGCAATGTCTGCCGACGTTTTATAAAAGCTATTGATGAGGATATTCAAGCAGCGCTCCCTATCAAACTCAGCAATTATCAAAGGTTCTAAGTACCACTTCAATCGCAAGGCTGCTTTATGCCTTTGCTACTCAGCCTACCTATTATCAGACGTGGGACAAAGTAATCAGCTGTGCTAATGAAGTGCTGGGAAGTGATCCTTCTTCTGTTCTTCGCGATTGGAAGGCTATGAGTCAGCTTTGCACGCGGATTTGACAGTGATTCACAGCACTATACAAGTGCCGAATTGAGCTGTAATCTCTGATGACAACAAAAACTCAGAAAATGGGTATCCTTTTGAGTGCCACGTACATTTTAAAAAGATATTTCTCACGGCCGTTACCTTGGTGATAATGAGACTTTAACGCACCTAACGTTTGGGGGCTGCTTCGCACTATGTAAGACCTTTTCACGGGGTGCAGGAAACAACTACGACTATCTGCCAAGTGTGGAAACTTCCTTATAGTGTTTGAGTATGATGACCCTGTTACACGAACTGGTTTGGTACACACAGTTAACGTAGATTTCTACCGACGAAACTTTGCTCGCTGTGCTGAAGCTTATACCATTCTGAAACAGTATGATAAGGCATGCCGATGACCTCAACGCGTGGTTGCATAATATCATGCAAAACCAGCGTAACATTGACGCCACAGCTTATCAAGACTTTCTACAACAACGTTTTCCTACTCTTTATAGTGACGCCAACAAAAATGGCATCAATGGTTAAGAAAAACTATCTCAACCCAACCTTCACTAGAGGCGAAGGCGCACCAAGAAAACTATGTTGCAGTGCGTTCTCAACTGTCGCCGCATTGAAACCATGCATCAAGGCCTCGCTGACGACGTAAACCGTACTGCCGTATTGTCATTCCACGCCGTACCATTGGTGCTAATGACTACCCTCAAAGGTTACCGATCGGCCACTCGCCGACGATCCACGCCGCGTCGTACAGGATTCCTTTACGCTATCCGTCAGGCAGGTCTCTCGAGGCTAATCCAAGAAATTAATAACCCTGATGACACAACAAAGAATATTTCAAGATGAAAAATACCTCTTAACAACTATTCCGTTTGCGGCCGCGTGTTTGACCTATCTCTTCGTGTGCTGAGGCAAAATTAAGTTCAGAGACGTCATCAAACCGAGGGAAAAGAAACAGACCCGTTTCGATAAATGGTTGCAAAGTAAACTACGTAGAGCCTTATAACATCGAGTTCATTTGGCGCTACGATGATAAGGGAAACCGACCACAACTATTATAATATACCCACGATTACAATGCATATTAGTTGGCTCATATCGTTAAAGTCACTTGTATTGAGGCTTACGACCGCGTAGCAGGTATCAAACTTCACACGTCGGTACTTCCCAAGATGCTTTGCGCTACTGGTGAATTTGAGTATATAACAATAATACCATGATTCTGGGACGCCAAGGTGGAAAAGAGAAAATTTATTTAGCAGGCACAAAACAACCTCGACAGCTCTTAGGATCAATCGACGACTGAATACCCATTTATCATAAACTATCCATCATGAGTTCATGCACATCTTGAACCAGACTAAAGCCTTACGATACCGCATACGACGAATTACAGGGTACAACTTACCTTTCGGACGACTGGAGCACTTCAACAGGTGCAAGCGGTTATCTCAAGCGTGGCTATATCGCGCCTACTCACAGAAAGAGGGTCGCGAGATCACTGAGATTCTCCTCAACCTACGTAACAAATCCGAAAGAGTTGGTGGGATGCGAAATGACTGAGGCTGGAACATGAAAGGAGCTACACTTATTCAAAAAGCCGATATTGTGCGCCCAGCAGTATGAAAAACCGAGTGAACGCTGACATTGATGAACTACGCTGACGAAATTCTACGCCGCGAAAAATAACGTTATCAACGGAAGCGTCGAGTCCCACTGATCTTAGTATAAACCAATAAAATGCTACGAAATATGAAAATTAAATAAAATTATAACCTTGCCTACTCCTCCTTCCGGCACTTCTTCTGCAATCGTGTCTGAAGGGATCAGGGAGGACTTGTATTCACAGCCTGCTTCCATGCGCTGAGAAACACCTTTAGCGATACTCAAAAACGCCCAAAATGCACAGTATGGTTGGGTACTCGAGAATCTCCCTGATCCCAACCAAAAGTATGGAGGATATACCTATACGCTGAAATTCCAGAACGATACGGTTATCACACGAAAGCGAACAAGATCGTAGCAATGTAGTAGCATCACGCTCACTCTATGAAGAATGTTGATGATCCTATTATCTCTTTTGATACCACAACAAGCATTGTTATGATTTTGCCTACCCCTAACAGCAAGCAACGTAGGTAAGGGTGACGACTTCGAATTTGTGATTGACTCTATCGAGAAGACCTTATCAAGGTACATGGCAACCGTAACCAGAATGTAATGTACCTGCGCAAGCTTACCGAGCCTGCTGCTAGATTATATTACAAAGGTTCAGCAAACGGCTGTTAACTCTGGACCCATTGCTGCTACAGGCACCATAGGAGGAAAAGAAACGTACGGCTTATCTTCGACCGTGATGCTCGTCAGGTTACTATCAGCGATGGTACAAACGAAACACAAAACAAGCTACTGCGTTACCGCAAATGGTATCCGTTTCATACGAGCCTATAACCTTAGACGGAAAACACCGTTTCAGAGCTTACCTACACTGATAACGACCTTACACTGAAGGGCAACAACGCTCAACTGGCTGGTATTTACGACCCATCAATTATCGACCAACGCTATTGGTAGCATTGGTTCTGACGATAATGCCTTCACCCGTACGCTGAGCAACCCACCTCATCCTCGACCAGTTCAATATTACAAGCTCGGCAAACTGGCTTTACTACTACGAGGTGTCAGGCCTCAAGCATTGAGCTATCTGCAACGAGCTAACACTACAGGCGATTTGCGTTCAACAACCGTCGTTGCTCACCAACAAATCTGTACCACAAAATGACCCTCGTCGTTTACCGTATCACAAAATGACCGTGAACGATATCGCGTTTTGAGCAACTAAGTTTATGTGTTGACGATGATAACAAGAGAGTGAATGCTACTGCTCAAATTATTCTCAATGGTAGCGACCTTTCACTTGCTGTTACAAACCAAACTGCTCGGTAGCGATATGACGCCACCTTCCCAGCTCAGTTCGATCAGGCTACGGGTTCTATAGCACTGCAGGCTGGTGCAAAATTCTACAACCAGAAACCAGCTATCAACTCTACATCAGGGTCAGCAGGCAGAGGGTTATATGATCAGCGCCTTTGAGTTTGCAGGAGATTATCTTACCTATAAGAATACCGTTTACGGACTTATGACTTTCGGTTATAGCAATACTCTACGGTACCTATGCAGTTGGGCAAGATGAAGTTCCTACAGAACCTGGCGACTATGACGTAGAGTCACTGCTTATTTACTTTATGAAAAACAGAGTACCCGTCATCTTCTGACGAGGGTATTCGGAAGGATTGATTCGGAAGAACTGTATCCTCATTAAGACACATTAGCAGCAAGCCCTGCTAAGCTCAGCTTTCTTGCTGCCTAGTGCTACAAAGGCAACATATCAAGCCAACCACGTTTCAAGAGCTTAGCAGGTTATACCATTAAAAATAAGACATAGCATCATGAAAAAGTAATAACCATACTGGCTGTTTTTCGCCCTTGCTGTTACCATTTTTGGCCGCAGCAACGACGACAAATGTAGTAGCCAGTACCAGAAACCATCAAATATTGCTATCACAGCTTCAAATTTGAACTTCACAGCCAAAGCCGACACAGGTAGTGAACTTTGACAGCTCACCGAAGCAGCTTCTGTTCTGCCCTCAACTCTTCATGGGCAACAGCGGTTTTAGAAGGCAACAAGGTGAAGGTAACCGTAGCTGCAAATAATAACGTTGAGGGCTGTTCCACACAGCTAACTATCATTAGCGGAACCGACTCTACGAACGTTACTATCCAGCAGATGGGTATGAACTACCAATATACTGGTCCTACCTTCTCTATCTATAACGACGAAGCACGCACCGTTTCTTATCCTGTGGTTGACGAAGGTGCAAATATTCAGCTTAGCTCTAACGCGAGCTGGGTTGTTCCAACGCTCAACGACGGTAAAAGTTTAATGTCGCTATTGCTGCGAACAACGAAGGCCATATTCGTCAGGCACAGCTCTATATCGAAGCTGGCCCATATAGGATACTGTTCTGCGTAGTTCAGGGTGAACTGAAGGATATTGTCAACAAGCAATTCCGCTTCACTGGTTATGACTTTACAAAAGGCTACCAACAGCACACGTAACGTCAAAAGAACTCTATGCTGAGTTACAAGCAAAAATCGTAACCGATGCGCAAGGAAATCCATTCCTCGAGTTTACCGATACCGACAAAGGCTGGTTGCTTCCCTATCGAGTTTAATCAAGCCACACTTTCGTTCAACGTAAACGCTGGTGAGCTCATGGGTATGTGCATTACCATCGCTATTTCATCTATTCGTCAATTATCGATTACGGATATTACAAGCAGTTCCAAAAAGAACAATCTCCTTGCCCTCTTCTCAATGCCAGGCGTTAACCTCTCAATGACAGCTTTCATGGGTTATAGTGAGCAAGTAGGAACGATAGCACAGTTCTTCGATAATGCTAAAAACGACGTGATGATACAGCAGCTCACCGAAAACGATAAGGCTACATACGATGCCAATATGTTTGCGGTAACGGTATTTGATAAGAAGTGGGACGTAGCAAACCAAGTACGACCAAACCGTACGGGCGACCTTATCCAATATTATCAACCTATAATGATTGAAGGAACTGTAGGCTCAGGGAGCCAAACGTGCTTTAATAGAGCCACAGAACTTTGAGGGCGTTAGTACAAGCCTGCTGCGTAAACCCTGCAAATAGGGTTCCCCTTTTATCAAACCTCGCTTCTAACGTAACAACAGAAGCTACTATAAAATATGGCCTGACTTTTTCAGGCCATATTTCATTTCTACTCGCCGAAATACAATCTCTTTTTATATCAAAACTAAACACTAACACGGATGACCAAACAATTACGCTTTACCATGCTTCGGAAGCTTTAATCTCACCGGTAGCACCCTTATAAAAGCTAACGGATATGCCGATGCTACGGCAGCTGTGTCCATTGGCGACGAACTCAACGTTACCCTTTCACCTGCTACGGCTAATGGCATTAGCACAGCTGAAGCCAACGCAAAAGCACGTATCTGAATACTTCGACCTTAACGGTCGCCGCGTCAACACACCAAGCGCAGGGTGTTTTACATCGTGCGCGAGACCACGGAAAGACCCGAAAGGTTATCGTGAAATAAACCTACTGCTCAAACAGTAGACACTAAAATCCCCATCTCAACACGTCAAAAACAGAATCCTGTAATTGTTTATTAAAACTTATAGAATGCTGTTCATGCGTACGTTTGAGGTGGGGGATTCTTTTTATTTAGATTATTATTTTTAACTGATTACTAATACTTGAAAGTGTCGTTTCTTTTTAGATTTATATTTATTTATTCTGTTTTTATCTTTTCATAAAAAGAAAAACAGACGCTAATTATCAATAAGTTATATTTTAATCTTTCTTTCTTATATTATAAAAAGTATGTTTTTCTGCCACTTTCTTAAAGAAAAAGAACTAAGGTAAATTATATCGTCTAAATTTTGCGACCACCTAAAGCCAACAGCTCTGCCTGTCTTAGCCATAGAACGTACCGTGCTTTCTAATTGAGTGACTCTACATCCAGGCAATCTTGAAGCTATCTCTGACAAAAGACTTTTTGGATGATATTTTAAATCTTCGAAAAATAAGAGCCTTTTGACCGATAAGGTTCTATTGTCTTTAAAGTTGTTGGTATTTGCAATTTAGAATTCGTTATAGAAATGTAGGATTGATAGAATACTTTGTACTTTTGCCCTTTCCTGAACTTATAATAATTTTATTTCTAATCAATAAATCCACATAAGACCTAAGGCGTTCATTTACGTCTAATTGTAATTCATCAGCTAATTTAGTAGCCGACAACGGTTTTTCTTTAAGAATAATGCCTAATGCTATATCACAAATATACAAAAAGAAAAATGCTTTTTTACATCACTTTTCTAAGTAAAATATATTCGTATTATTGATATAAAACTTAATTCCACAGCATAAATTCTTGTGAGAACTCCAGTGCCGAGAAACAAACTTCTCAATACACTTGGATATGTCAGAATTTCACCTATCTTGTGCTGCAAACATAACAAGTAAGTAAAAATCTGACATGACAAAGGTAGCAATTAAAAACGAGAATATCACTTCTTTCGGTGGAATTTACATCATTTCTTTGTGGTTTTCATACTTCCCCATTGGTTTGGGTGGGGGATTTTATGCTAGAAAAGACCAAGAAACACCGAAGCACATCATATCAACATATAGAGCCCCAAAAAGACATCTCAACATATAAAATTTTCTCACAAGGAAAAACGCTGCGGAATTGAGGTTAAATTTATTGCCGAAACTAGACAAAACTATTACCTGCATGTACACGCGTGTGGCCAACGGCACGGAAAGTAAGTATGGTTTCGACCGCCAGCGCTAGCGAGTTGCAGAACGCATACTGTCCACGGCCAATGGAAGCTACACCATGGAAACACAGAAGTAATCTGTCATTGACAGCCTGTTTTCAACTTGTAGAGAATGCATTGAATGACTTCTGGCTGGTTACTTTTTGAGATATAACTACGTTTTGCCACAGATAAGTGGGCGGAAGTTCAGATTTTTATTGTATCTTTGTCCAGTCCTTCGGATATGTGCGGGGTATTTATCTTGGTTTTACTGCAGAAGGATAAAAGGGTCTCTCAATTTATAGAAAAAGTTAATAAATTAAGACAACTTCAATATATAGACAAATTGTACTTATCATGCGGCCAATTTCTTTTTTTAATGTATTACTGTTTCGAGAGTCCGCCATTTTCATTTCTGTTGTACGATAGAACAAGCACAAGATGTTTTGACTTTAATAGGAGGAAGCTCTATTGAATGGTTTGATAATACACTTCATCGTAAGATGTTGGTTTATGATGATGCCTTTATTAACGAACTAGAAGACTTTGCAACCAGACATGGAAGTCCTGATAATCCCATGCCATTTAATTTGATGAGGTTTATGAAAAATTATTTGAAGGAGGGCGAGCCTTTTTATATGTTAGAATGGATAATGGACTCAAATTTTTGACCCAGATAGATATTACCCATGCTGGCTCTTCGGTTGCAGGAGAAGAAAGCCAATAAGGGAAAAAGATTCCATTTGGAATGAATATAAGGGATGCGATAGAAACCTTGTTGAAAGATTATGAGCTTAGTGTTTTGGGGGAGCGATAATATAAATATAGGGACAGATGATAGGGTGTGCTGATTTTGTGGGAAAACGAAAGCAGGTGGTGCAACCTCTAAAAAGTGGCACATGCTATTTCTGAGGGTCTCGGTAATATATACTTTGAAATGCACAGAGGAATGTGATCATTACGAAATGCCTCGTTTAGCTGATGCTGAGGATAATCTAAGTGTTGGCTATCTAGGGATTAAACGCTCTATTCTAGGAATCAAAGGAAAAAGGTGGGGTGAAGTCAGAGGAGGGTCAGAATTTCGTATTAGATGCACATCAAATGATTCTTTCTGAAAAACTCTAATAGAGGATCTTGTTAAGCAAACTGAAAGTAAAACTTGAAGGGCGAGAAATTGCTTTACGATGCAGGGACTATATAAAGCGTTAGTAAAGGGTCAATGTGATTTGGTTGACGGTGAGCTGTTGCACCATTCTTTAGGAGATACAATTCAGTGGATAAATGATAAGCTGGTTGCTGAGGGTTTCCGCCTATTAGGGCAGTGATTACAGCGAATCAATTCTATGCTCAGCCTATTATCGAAATATATATACGAAAGTATTGATGATATTGAAAAAGGGGTCCATATTGCTTCGCCAATTTGTTTTGTTTGCGATTTGATACTACAATTCGTGGTTCCATTTGTTGATGTAGATAAAGGCATGATGAAAAAGTGCTGATATGGTTGCCCCATATTGGGATAAATGGCTGTATTGTTGTCGATGTATAATATGCAAAAGCGAATTTATTGATTGTAGCAGTAACGAGGAAAGAACTGCATGGGTGGAACTGGTTTATGACAAAAAGTGACATCAAACAAGCAGATTCTCCAGGAAAAGTAAGCGACAATCTGAAAATGCTCCCCCAAAAGTGGACTGTTGATAATGTAAATTTCCTAAGTTTGATCCTGCAATAATTCTTTCAAAAGAGATACATACAGGTAGAATTAATGGATGTGAATGACAAAGGTTGAGGTAGATGAAGCTTGGGGCTCATGATACATCAAAATAATATCAGAAGTTCATTTATATTAGATGAAGAACACAATAAGGTTTTTATTGAACTGAGTATAGAAATATGTAATACCGATAATACAGAACATTTACTATCTTGTTGTGTTCGTGGAATTCAAAATAAAGAGATTTGGGGTGTTGTGTTCTGCAAATGAAAATAATGGGCAATTCTCTATACTAAAAGATTTTTGTTATTTATACTACTGTGCTTGCTTTAATAGAACTGAATAGGGTTATACAACCGAAATTTCCAATCATTAATTTGTTGAAATTGGATGTAGAGAATCTCTGTAGTCATTATCGGTTTGGACTTAAAGAATAAAGCTAAAAAGTGAAGGGCTCTATATCCTTAATTCCGCAGCATAAATTCTTGTGAGAACTCCAAGTGCCTGAGAAAGAAAGTTCTCAAAACACTTTGGATATGTCAGAAATTTCACCTATCTTGGTGCTGCAAGCATGAACAAGTAAGCAAAAACTGACATGGCAAAGGTAGCAATTAAAAACGAGAATATCACTTCCTTCGGAGGAACTTATCACATCATGGACGTTTTTTCAAAGTTGGGCTTTGAAAAACTTACCGAATCTGTATTGAGCAAACTGGAAGTAGCGGCAAAGCGTTCTGTTATGGAAGTATTTTTTGGCTCTCTCTTCTTCAGTTACCTTTGTGGTGGAGAATGCCTTGAGGACATCAATGCGCTTATTGGGCAGTTCAAAGCAGAGACTGACACGCTTATTACCTCGGTGCCGACACTGTGGGGCGAGGACTAAAGGAGCTTGCCGAAAAGAATGTTGTCTATAAGAGCGAGACATCAGTCAAGTCGTATAGTTTCAACACTGCAGAGAAGCAGAAGAACTTCTATCTCTATCTCGTCCGTTATATCGCGATAAGGTCAAGCCATTGAAAAAGATAAGCAGGCTGAAAGCCTTTATCCTACCCATTTTGTCAGCGTGCCAGCAAAATGGAGTGCGCACTGGAAGGCAGAACGTTCTGAACCTATATACAAATAAAAACCTACTACTCTGAGGTATTCCTTGAATAAACAGTAGTGTCTTTGTGGTTTTTCATACTTCCCATTGGTTTGGGTGGGGGATTTTATGTAGAAAAAGACCCAGAAACACCGAAGCACCTTATATCAACATATAGAGCCCCTTAAAAGACATCTCAACATATAAAATTTTCTCACAAGAAAAAATACTGCGGATTTAAGGATAAAACCCATTTTAATTATCCACAATAGGTTACAGCCTATCCCAACCCACCGCAGCAGCTACAGGCCGCCACAGCAGGTAGTATGGGCAATGGGTTACTCGCCTAAAAATTCGGCTTTCATGGTTGGTTTGAAAAACGTTTACCGTCAGGCGGTAGCAGCCAGCACGGCTCAACTGCCACTTGTCGTCGTTGCCACCCAATCGTATCTGCGACGTTTCCAGCACGTCAGCCTGCGCTGTAAAGGGGTGCAACTGCTTAGGACCCCACTTCAATTGCCCTTCAAGCTTAAAGGCGTTAGGCTCTTTATACTGACTGTGAGGGCGCAATTCGCCGGTCAGAGTCCACACACAGGGGTCGTCAGCGCTTTGCGTAAAAAGCTTGTAATGTGCTTGTTATCCAACCATTTTTCGGTTACACCGCCCCCAATAAACAGCTCACCCCACGGACGGAATATTTCGCCGCGAATCTCGCCTTTCTGTGTGTTGACGAACACGCGATACAAGTCTTCAGTAAAGTAAACTTGCCAAGCGGGCGACTCCTGCGCTGCTGTAGATTGTATTTAATACCTTTATTCACGAGCGACGCGTCAGCTTCAGCAGGCGTGAGCAACTGCACCGCAGCATCGTTCTGTAACGACGTCGTGATGCGTGCCTCGCCAGCCTTCAACGGTCCTGCATACATGAAGCCACCATCAGGCGTGCGTTCCATTTTCTGAGCGAAATCAGGAACTGCCGTTCCTACTATCCAACAATTGCTTATATTTTTGTGCGCCCGCTGCAGGGTGGCCATCAGAGCCACTGCCGATGCTATTATTCTGATACGTTTCATACGATATTTCTGTGTTTTTGACGAGTTTGCTGCCGTATTCTCTTATGCTTATTTCTTCACCTCAATGCTATAGCCCTGCTGCTGGCGACCCTCCGGCAATCACAACCGTTAGTCGGCGCGTAGCCTCATCGTACTTCAAGCCTTCGCATCAACCGCATAGCCGTTCACCTCTACGCTTGAAGGGCGATCGGTATCGAGGAACTCAACCTGATAATGGCGTGTGTCGGGCATACCTTTAAACTGTCCAATACGAGGGTTGATGTTGAGTTCTATTCCCTTTTGTGTACGTTCTTGCTTAATAAGCGTGCGTGTAAAGGCGCCCTGCTGGTAGTATTGTCGTCGCCTGCGTCCTCATAGTACGAAAGTTCACCGTTAGCTCCCGGCACCACTTCAAGAATAAGCGTGTCAGGGACGTGCCTGCAAGTTCTTAATTTGAGGGGTAGCAAGGAATAATAGAACCGGCCTTATAGAAATATGGAATTTCTTCTAAGCTGTAGTTATCGTTGAACCATGCTCCGCCCTGCTGCATTTTACCGCGCATCACGTTGTACCACATTCCTTCAGGGAAGCCACACGACGTTCGGTCTTTACACCGTCTTTCGAGCGCGCCACGATAGGCGCCACCAGAATATCGTTACCAAACATATTCGTCCTCAACGCTATAGGCTTCGTTCACCTCTGGAAGGTCGTAATAAAGTGGGCGACAAATGCTCACACCCGTGTCGTAAGCCTCGCGCGCAGCATTATAAATGTAAGGCATCAGACGATAGCGCAGGTTCACCGTTTTTACCAAAGAGCTGAAGTTAGGGTATTTCCAGATGCGGCGTTCTATGCCTTCTTTGTTCGTGGCATGGGTGCGGAAGATGGGCGTAAACACGCCATACTGCATCCAACGCAAGTATAATTCGGGGTCGTTATCGTCGAACTGAATATGTCCGCCAAGGTCATGGCCCCAGTAACCAAAGCATACATTCGATGCCGTAGCGGTGAAATAAGGTTGAAAGGCCAGCGTACCGAAGGTGGAATATGCGTCGCCTGAGAAGCCGATAGGATAACGATGGCTGCCCAATCCGCCCCAACGGTGGAAGATAACAGGACGTCTATCCGTACGGTTCAGGCGCATATCGTTATAGAAAACATGGTTACACCAAAAGGTTTCACCCAGTCCGGCAATGCGCGGATTGGTGAGATTCTGTTGCCAATCAAGCCACCAGAAGTCGACACCCTGCGCTTCACGACGGCGAAGAATGTCACTAAACATCACCTTATAGAACGTACTGTCCTCCAGTTGCCAAGGTATATTGCGCGTGGTATCGGGCAATTTAAGGTCGCGAATCATATCACTAAAAACTCCTGATCGTTATTCACGCCATCGGCAGGGGTGCAGATTCAAACCCACCTTCAAATGGCGTTGGTGCATGAAAACCGATGAGCTTTTCGGGTTCAGGAATAATCGTCTTATCCCAAGTCCAGCCTGTCCAACCCTTCGTATGCCAGTCCATGTCGAATATCATCACGTCAATCGGAATATTATTCTCCCGAATTTCGGTAGCAATATCCATAAAATCTTGCTGTGTATAGCGCTGATACTTGCTATACCAGTAGCCTAAGATATAAAGCGGTGGCATGGGCATGCGTCCGCCTACGCGTGTATAGTCGGCCAGCGCCTTTTTATACTGATGGCCGTAACCCGCGAAATACCAGTCGGTAGCTTGCTTATCCACTGGCTCACTCCACCAGTCGATACCACCGCCACGCTGCTTATTATCGAGCACAAACGACGTACTGCCGTCGCCACGCTTCGTCAGTGGGCTTTCGTCAATGACGGCCCAGCCGGCACGCGACAGCAATCCGTTTTCGAGCTGCTCACGTTTATTGTCGCCCATTGAGCCGTCGAGGGTTCGCGTTGTACCTTTGAGGTTCATGGCATCGTCCTTACCCGGATACCACAAAATATCACGACCGTTCAGTTTCATCTTGATATTCAGCACCTCTGGCGAGCGCTGCGACGCGTCAATAACGCCGCCCACCTTGTAACGCAACGTCAGCGCGCTGGTTTTAATCTCCAATATGCCGTCTTTCTGTGTTTGCTTAAAGGCCGGCACGGGCAGCCTACGGTTCACCACACCAAAGGTTGCACGGTCTTCGAAACGATCCGTCAGCACTGTACTGAATGCGAATCATCTCGGGCGTAAGTACCGTGAAACGCGCACTGCCAGAGGTAATTACGGCCTGCGGATTAGCCATAGGGTCGTAGTCGTTAGCCTTGCCGCTATGGGCGAAACTCACAGCAAGGGCAAACAAAACAAAAAGTTTTTCATATCAAGATTAAATTTTTAGTTTGTCTTTCGTGATGTGCTACCCGCAAGCACAGAAAGGGGATTGCGAGCAAATAACGCAAACAAAATTAGTATAACACACACACAAAAATGATTGCGGCATAATCAACCCCCAGTTCTTGCTTTTATTTTTTTCGTCAACATTATTTTTGTTTTTAGAGCCTTGTCACAAGGCTTTCCGCTCGTCGCTGTCCTTCTTCTCGCCCTCCCCTATCATGCTTCCCGAATTTCGCCCTCCTGCTGTTGTCAATCCCTCTGTTTATCCCTACCCATTTTCAGCCTTCTTTTTTTACCGTTTTTATGTCTTGTTTCTGGTGTTGGGTTGTCGCTTTTTGTCGCACCTATCTCCTTCCTTCGCCAAACTTACGCTTGGTATTTGTCAACCTTATTCTCGGTTTTTCGTCTACCTCACGTTCAGTTTTTCATCAATCTCACTCACGATTTTCGCCTATTTTACACACCGTTTTTCACGTTATTTTGCCCTGTTTTTTTCCCTTTTTCGGCGTAATCGTTTTGCGATTACGGCGTAAACGCTGCTGCCGATTACGATGTAAAAGGGTCGACGATTACGTCGTAAAACGGGTTGCGAAACTGTATGATTTCAAACAGCTTTTGGGCGGTTTGTAACAAGCTGATAACAAAAAGGCTTACAACGCTGTTAGAATCTTTTATGCAACAATCGTTCCGCGTTTAGCCCGTAATGGCGTTTTTATGTTTAATATGTTAATTTTTTTATCTACAGTCTTTTTACTTTCGCGGCCGTTTAAAGTGGAGAAGTGCCTGTATAGGGTGATGATTATGCGATTGAAGAGGAGTTGATTTTCAATAGTCTTATGACGCTCTTATACGGTAAAAAAAGCAGTCCTGATGAATTATAAACACAAGGGTTGTTTTTATGCAGGTATTACAATGTATTCAGACATCAACAAATATGAAAATTAGGTCACATTTTTGCGTATGCAGCTGAGCTGTGTGCTGTGCTGATGACGTTGAACGGATTGGAGGCTTATGGCATGAGGTCGGGCAACGAGAAAGGAAGTGGGGTGGTGATGAGCAATTGGCTTCATGATATAAGATAAGAAAAACATAATCAGTAACAAAGTATATAAAAACTGGGTACACGTTATGTGTATCGCGTAAAAACAAATGAACAATGAAAGAAAAAGAGATTGAGGGCATACGTGGTGCCCATGTGTGACGTGCTTCTTTCTGAAACCGAAAGTTTATTAAATAGTGCGAGCGGTAACGCGGGTACTATTATTCCGGGTAATACGGGTGGTGATGCCAAGAAGAAAACTGATTGGGACGAGGAAGAGGAAGACGATGTAGAGATTCTTGAAGGCAACGGCTTAGCTTCGTACAGGACTTACAAGAGAAACAATGATTAAAAAGAACGCAAAAACATCAAAACTCATGATGAACAAATTAACCATTAAACACCTGATGCCGTTTGCTGCATGTGCATGTGCAGCGCTGGTAATGACAGCTTGTTCGAACAATGATGCGGCTCAACAGGAGACCGATGCGCTTGTAAAGCAGAAGGCAAAAGGCAAGTTTCACAGGTTCGCAAGGCAATAGTAATAAAAAAACTTTACAACGCGTACAGCAGCTACTTACACGCTGGGCGGCACAGCAAATGTAACATGGGGTGCTGCCGATAAAGTTTTTGTGAAGGACGATGCAGGCATATTCCAGCAGAGCTCTGCAGCTACTTTCTTGAACCCTACAAGCCAAGCGCGTGCTACTTTCCTTCTGAATGCGGGTAGCTTTACGCAGGCCAACCATGAGGTTCACTACACGGGCGAAAAACGGAACCAGTGCTAATGCGGTGACGATTTCGGCGGCACAATCGCAGGCTACGGCCAATAACTTCAGTCATCTTGGCGTGTCAGGCGATTGCGGTACAGCAACAGCCGCAAAGGGAAACGGTGGCTACACCTTTACGCTTAATCACAAGGCCAGCTACCTTTGCTTTGTTCCACGTTGTATGAACACCGAACTCGGTCCGAATATTTATCTTACTAAGATAACCGTTAAGGCCGATAAGCCTATTGCAGGTGTGTATGATTTCAGCGACGGTTCGCTCATAGGCAAGACGCCTACAAGCAGTGCTTCGAACACCATTACGCTGACAACGGGAAACTTTTCGCTCAATACTACCACTTCAGATGTGACAAAAGAACGGAGCCTATATGGTTATTGCCCCTGGCACATACAACTTTACCATTACTTATACCATTAAGGATCCGACAACCTCTATTGAAGGAGATGTTGTAAAAACTGTATCATCGTTCAACTGTGCAGAGGGTACAATGAACAATATTACGGCGTGGATTGACAAGGATATCCTCAAATACAACAGCGAATACTATACGTGGGACGCACCCGTTGGCTACCATTATTGGAAGGGATATGAGCAGTATCAGCCAAAAATTAATAAACAAACCAATACAACTTACAACCCTGAGAACAAACCCTGATTTTGCGTTGGCCGCATGTTCCTGTTGATGCCGAATGCAGCCAATCGCTCTTGTGCCACCTGTCCTAATATCAATGAAATGACCTGGTATGTGAAGTATGGTGAGCCACATTGGGACGAAACGACACTGTGGACTTCTATGGGACATCTTTATAATAAGGGCCTCTGGTTGAAGAAATCAACAAAAGATTCCGGGATTCAGATCGGACAGAGATGCAAATGGTATTGATAGTAGAGTAACCTTTTATAACGGTACTTTCGAGAATACTACAATCAATCATAAACCCGCTTCAACAGCCGATTACTTCTATTTGCCATGTACTGGCCGATACTATAAAAGGCGAATTGGTAATAGGTAACCATGGTTTTGTACTGGTGTTCAAGCGCAGGTATAAGTAGCTTTGAGGAACAAACGACTTCGGTGCTGGCAGTTTGTACTTCTATAAAAACTTTGTTTGTATGCACTTTGACTATTATTTGCGCGGACAAAAGCTATGGACGCTCGACAACGTTCCTACAGAACCATAATGCTGATGTGCGGTAAATACAAATAGAGCAGATGATAAAATACAACGACAAAAAGATGATTTGATCAATAAATGTCGGGGTAAAGAAAAGAAGTTAGGAAGCCACGTGGCTTCCTAATTGATTTTATTCGTCTATGAAAAAAGGGAAAGCAGTGGGGCTTCCCTTTTTGTTTTTATCCTGCTCTGTACCGTTTGTCAGAGGAGATTATGCGATGACAGGGGTGATGTCTTAACTCCTTTTAACTCCTTAACTCCCTGTAACTCCTTAAAAAGAATTGTCTTTTTATTACTACTTTTCGCAATTCGGCAGAGGAGATCATGCGCTGGCAGGGTGACGTCTTAACTCCTTTTAACTCCTTAACTCCCTGTAACTCCTTAAAAAGAATTGTCTTTTTATTACTACTTTTTCGCAATTCGGCAGAGGAGATAATGCGCTGGCAGGGTGATGTCTTAACTCCTTTTAACTCCTTAACTCCTGTAACTCCTTAAAAAGACTTGTCTTTTTATCGTTACTTTGCGCAATTCAGCAGAGGAGATCATGCGCTGGCAGGGGTGATGTCTTAACTCCTTTTAACTCCTTAACTCCCTGTAACTCCTTAAAAAGACTTTTCTTTTTATCGTTACTTTGCGCAATTCGGCAGAGGAGATTATGTGCTGGCAGGGTGATGTCTTAACTCCTTTTACCTCCTTAACTCCCTGTAACTCCTCAAAAAGAATTGTCTTTTTATCGTTACTCTTTGTAGAGGAGGTAAAGGCTTGCGCGCTTGTTTGAATTGGCGAACATCGGCTTGCCAACGACGGCTGATGTCGGCAGCTGAAGCACTTGCTCAATCATGGTGCGCACATAAGATACCAATGAGCTTCTCGAAGAAAGAAGTGAAGAACTTATCGCCCACACCGAGGTTGCGATAGGCTTCAATAAGGTAGGTGAGGTCGAGCTTACGACGCCATATTTCTTTATCGCTCAGGTTGGAAAGGTCGCGTCCAAAGCAGCGCTTTCCGAGCTGCGGAGGGTTCTTTGCGCCCGGCATGCTCTGCGGTGTAAAGCTGTAGCTGTAGCCCTTCATATCGGGGTGACCGAACTGTTTGAACGGTTTTTGTAGTGCCACGACCTAAGCTTACGTCGGTGGCTTCGAAGTAGCAGAGCGAGGGATAGAGATAAATGGATTTCATATCGGGCAAGTTGGGCGATGGCGCTACAGGCAAATGGTAACGCGTGCGGTGGGTATAGCCACGACAAGTAATGACTATTAAGTTGCACACTTTGCCACTGTCGAGCCATCGTTCGCCGTTAGCCATGAGGGCCAATTCGCCTAAGGTCATGCCGTGAACAACAGGAATAGGAAGTCCTCCCACGCCCTGACTTGTATTTCATATCGAGCAAAGGGCCGTCGACATAGAAGCCGTTGGGGTTCGGGCGGTCGAGAATGACCATTTGCTTATGGTGTATGGCACACTGGTCCATGATGCGCACCATGGTGATATAGTACGTATAGTAACGCAGACCAACGTCTTGAATATCGGTCACGACAACGTCAATACCTGCCATTGTAGCCGAATCAGGGAACGCCTCCCTTGGCTCCGTAGAGCGAGAAAATGGGCACACCCGTTTGTTCGTCCACGCTACTGGCTACGTGTTCGCCTGCATCGGCCTTGCCGCGGAAACCGTGTTCGGGCGAGAAAATGGTTACTACGTTCACGCCGCTGACGCAGCAGCAGGTCGAGGGTCATGCGAGTGCGAGCCATCGGGCTGCACAATAATTCCTGTTTGGTTTGAGAACAGGGCCACGCGCTTGCCTTTGAGCAGCGGAAGATAATCTTCGGGTTGGGCAGCGCCTACTACCACTTTTGGTGCAGCGTGCAGGCCTACTGTGGCCATAAAAAGAAGAAGAGAGGAGGTAACGCATGGGTATTTAATCATTGATGGCGCTTGCGGAACAAGAAGATTCCGAAGCGCCTAATGGGATGAAAAACAGTGAAATTAACGGCTCGACTTGCGCAGCAGCATTAAACCAATAAAGGTAAACGCCGCGTTGAAGATGAGAAGCTCGTAGCTAAACTTATATCCGTTGAACCATTGCTCAGAGTTTGTTTGCAGAATATAGCAGAGCACAGGAGCGGCAATGGCAGCCAACGGCACGAAACGGTCGCGAACTTTCCATTTCATGATGATGCCGAAGGTGAATAATCCCAGAATAGGGCCGTAAGTGTAGCTTGCTAAAATGTACACGGCATCGATGACACTCGAATTGTTTAGCAGCCCAAACACGTATATTACAACGGCCATAAGCACGGCCATACCCACGTGTACGCGCTTGCGAATAGAAGCTATTTTTATTGTCGTCGTGCCCTTTCTTGTCGGCACCCAGAATGTCGATGGTGAACGATGTGGTAAGAGCGGTGAGGGCCGAACCTGCTGCCGAGTAGGCCGAAGCAAACAAACCTACGATAAATAACACGCCTACCACAGCAGGTAGATAGTGGCTTGTAGCTACGGCAGGGGAAACAATTTGTCTCCTGTTTCCAGCAATTCCTGCGCTGCCTGCAAAGGCATAAAGCTGCACGCCGAGCATGAGGAAGAGGAAAATAACCACCGTTTGCGCAATGATACTTGATATCATATTCTTCTGCGATTCGCGCGAATTGCGACAGCAAATTGCGTTGCATCATGTCCTGATCGAGCCCCGTAGTAGCAATTAGCGTAAATATTCCGGCAAGGAACTGCTTGAAGAAGTAGCGTTTATCGTTGACGTCGTCGAAGAAGAAGATGCGACTCATATCGCTGTCAGAGATGTTTTGCACCATCTGCCCGAGCGACAGGTTCATCTCTTTCGAAATAAAGAAGATTGAAAGTATCACGGAAAGGATAAGACATACGGTTTTTCAGCATCGGTCCACACAATACTCTTCACACCTCCGCGGAAGGTATAGAGCCACACCATGGCCACAGCCAGAATAACATTAAGCAGGAAGGGCAGACCGAGAGGGTCGAAAACCAGCAGCTGTAGGGTTAAACAAACGAGGAATAAGCGCACGGCCGCACCAAGCATCTTCGATATAAAGAAGAACCATGCGCCTGTTTTATACGAACGTAGGCCAAAGCGGTCTTCGAGATACTGATACACTCGACACGAGGTTCATGCGGTAGAACAGTGGCACTAAGATAAAGGCGATGATAAGTTGGCCCACAAAAAGCCCAACACCATTTGCATATACGAGAAAGCCTTTCTCCTGTACCATGCCGGGACTGACACGAAAGTTACACCCGATATGGGTGCGCCGATGAGTGGCAATGGCCACAATATACCAAGGCGATTTGCGGTTTCCGACGAAGAAACCTGCGTTGTCGGCCTTTCGACCCGAAATGTAAGAAACGAGAAACAACAGCACAAAAATAGGCTGTGATGGTAGCAATGATAATCGTTGGACTCATAAATTCATCGATATAGGTTCGTAGCGACAAAAGTTATTGTTTTTCTTGAAACCACATACCCGAAGCCAAAAATATGCCCTTTAAAGCCTATATTTTCAAGATATAAGGGGTTGAGAGGGGGCGGAAAGATGGAAGGTACAGAAAAATATGTTCTTTTTGTCTTTCTGTCTGTTTAGTTCAGTTCGTGTGTATACATGTCAGAAAAACGGTAAAAACACGTTTACGGGCTAATCACAAAATCATTGTGGCTAAATGGCGCTCGTAAATTTGCAACTTATTTATATATAGCGAGTTGCAAAAATGCAGAAAAAGCTACATGATTTAGTATATATTCGCAATCCGTTTACATCGTAAAGGGTCGGCCTTTACGTCGTAATAGTCAGGCTTTACATCGTAAACGCAACGCGATTACGCTTTAAAACAAATCCGCATGAGCAAGATACTCATGCGGATTGTTCTATTATAATGCTATAAAAGCAGCACGCCAAACGCAGCTCTTGTTAACTTTCGAACATGCGGATTGTTTATTATAATGCTGTCAAAAGCAGCTAAGAAACCAAAGATAATACCTGGGGCATTTGGCGATGGCTACAGGGCAGGGTCGCGCTTCTCTTTAAAGAGTCCGTATGCCACCCAAAGTGTACAGTTGAGGCCTGCCATAAACGGTTGTATGAACGAACCTTTATGTCCGGAGAGGTTGCTTACGATTTGTGGGAAATAGAAAACGTACATTAAAACGGCTGTTACCATGCCTACCCAACCCATGGATTCGAAAAATTTTTCTCTTGTCATAAATGCCTTTTTGTTGATGAATAAATAAAAAATACAAACAAAAGCGTGTGTTATATAAAAACATACCTATTGTTTATTGCCGTGTTTTGGCTCTGTGTTATCATTACTTCGGTGGCAAAGTTCTAAAAAATATTGGTTTATGCAATAAAAAGCAGCCTCATTGATATGAGACTGCTTTCGTATTTTAGCTTGAGAAACGCGTTATCTGTAAGTATATGCCGACTCAAGGGTTTCAGTAAATTCAGTTTGTTCGTACTGGTTTGCATAGCCGTCGATAGCTACAACCTTCACACGTGCGCCCGGATTCTTAAAGCTTATAAACAAAGTTGTGCTTCGATATTTGGCTATAATTAGCAGGGTTACGATTCAGCGTAGCAATGTGATAAGCCCTGTGACCACGCATCGTTGTTGAAGAAATCAGAGTAAGCCAGCTTCATGTCGCCACTGAAAACATCGTCTTCGTACACCTTTACTTGCCAGTTGGTATCGTAGTTCCACACGTTAGCCACGATGAAATCGCTACCCAATCCGTAACCATAGGTGCCGTAAGCACCGCTCCACGACTTGTTGCCACGGTGCAAACGAATTTGGAAACTCTTATCATAATTGGTGCTCTTATAATAGTTGTTGACTACGTTTGTGCCGTTAATCTCGTACATTTTGATAGCCGTTAGGTGTTCCCTCGCCGCAAATATTCGAGTGCCACCACGCGCTACACGCTGCGCCATGAATGCGCTCAGCAAAGTTGTAAGGCGTTGTTCCGTGGAAGTTTTTCCTGATAATGGGTGTGACCCGATAGCAACAATACATTTGCATAGCCATCGAGCAGTTTCAGCATTTCCACACGGTTCTTATTGCCCGTCTCACGCCACGGAATATGGTAGAAAACGATAACCATTTTTGTCTTTCGTCACATGCTGCAAGTCGCTCTTCATCCAAGCTGAGTACCTCGTCGGTGATACCGCCTTTATAATCTCTTGTAGAATTGTAGAGAACGTCATCAAGGCAGATAAAAGCGGACGTTGCCACGATTGAACGAATAGTTGAGCGGACCGAAGCTATCGCGGAAGGCCTTTTGTTACCTCGTCACCCGTCTTGCCGCTTACTTTTATCGTGGTTACCAATGGTCACAAAATACAGGCATAGAGGTCGACTGCATCAGCACCTTCATAGAGTTTGTAAGCTCAGGGTGTCCCTCGTCAACCACATCGCCCAAGCAAAGGCCGTAAATAGGCAGCGTACTGGCATCAACAGTTCTCTTTGATGTCGGGCATCGTCTCGGTGCGGAAGCGCTGAACGTCGCTGTTACTCTTCGCCCGTGGGTCGGCCATAACGAGCAAGTTGAAGTGGGTTTCGTCAGTAGCCAGCTTCGCAAGCTTAAAGTCGTACTGCTTTGTCGTTGCGCTAAGCGTTTTATAGAACGTTGATGCGTTGGCCTTAAAAAGCCTTTTTGGTATAGAATAGTTGACGTACAACGCTTTGGTATTACGCTCATTTGGTACCAGCCTTTTAGCGTCGGTAACGACGTTCTGATAGCCGTCACTTACCACCACTCCTGCAAGCGCCTGTCCGTTTTCATCGGTAATTTGTCCGTAGAGATCGTTGCCTGCATTGGGCTTAAACGTTGCAGATGAGGTACCACCTCCGCCACCACCGGGAGTTGGAGAGGGTGCTGGCGAATCACCTCTGACCCACACGATAGCATGGGAAAGGAGAGCATGATACACCAACAGCGAAAAATATTCTTACTATTGAATTTCATATTGGTTTATTTATTTAACTGATACAACAAGGTCGTCGATAGCGAAGCGCTTGTTGCCCTTAGTTGTGAATACAATACGTGTATCGGCAGCCGCGCCTGTGATGACAAACTGCACCTCTTCCCACTCGCTTCCAGCTGTTGCACGTGCATGTTTGTACACGTACTTGTTGGTAGAGAGCGTTCCTGAGCCTTCTAAGCTGATAGCCAAGTGGCCACCTTCTTCCTCAACCCATTCGGCAACCTTGAGCGTAACAAGCAGGTCGCACTGGTCGGTACCAAGCGCTGTGAACGCAGGTGTGGTTATCTTACCCGCTGCACTTGCTGTTCCGAGCTTCAGATATCCGGGGCGTTCGTAAACCTTTGTACCCTGCCAATCACCCAGTCCCTTCGAAACGAGGTACGAATGAGCCATCGTAGCAAAGAGGTCGTTAGAACCATCTTGCTTAGGTGTGCGCGACTGTAATGTGCCAAGTGGGTCTGGTGGAACGTTCTTTCCTTCGCTATCCCCTAACCCATGCTGGCGCTTTGTTCCAGGGCTGATCGGCAACAAAATCGCCACCGTAGATACAGAGATTGAAGTGCTCTTCAAGAATAATGCGCGCATTAACCACAGCATTTAACACAGCGGGGGCAGAGTCACCTTTTGATTGGTGCTAACCGTGATAACGAGGTTGCCAGCGCTGGTTGGGCGGCCCGTGATAGGCAGAGAGCATTCCTGTAGCTGTGTCGAGGGTGATATTCTGGTCGTCAACCTGCAAGCCTGCAGCGCCAGCACCACTCAATACGGTATGTACGCTGAGGTTCATATCCTTGTAACCATACTCATACGGAATGTTAATCATTACGCCTGTAGCCGATTTTCCAATCTCTAACGAAGCCGAAAGAGAAGCTGTTCCCAGTTTGAAGGGATGTCCTTCCTCCCGCTGACAGGTTACGGTAAGGGTTTTACCAGCTGCCGTTAACAGGAAATGTAGCTTAGCGAGCAGTAGAGGTATTGCGAGCCGCTGTAACAATAATTTGTTCGCGCGTTTGACCGTCGCCCCTCACCCTTGCTTTTTGCTAAAGGTGAGCCAGTCGGCATCGGTTGTAATCTCCCATGCTCCCGAAGCACATACGGTAAACTTTACTATCTGCGCCCGAAGACGAGAAACTCAGTTGGTCGTCACTTCCAAGAAGAACCGACTCGTTGTTGTCGCTACATGAAACCAGTAGCGATAACAGTGTTACAATAAACACTCCACATTTGAAGATGCGATGTATTTTTCATATTCATTTACTTCTATATGTTTGAACAATCGTATTTCTTTTTCGTTATGCACTGTTCTATTCCCAGCCATAATTCTGCGCGAGCTTCGGATTCTTTACTCGTGCCGCTGTTGGGATTGGGTGCAAGTATTTCTTGTCTTCCCCATACATTGTTGTTGGCAACATACAAACGTCCGTCTCTGAAGGTGTAGAAACGTGTCTTGCTTAAATCAATATATGTAAGAGCAGGATTGCGGCTTGTAGGCAACTTATCAACAACAATAAGGTCGTTTGTGCCGTCGCCGTCGGTATCAATAGCGGTGTTTTTGGCACCGATGTAAATTGAACCTAAGCTTTTGGTCAGCATTTCGCCCCTGTTTCCAACGCATGAGGTCGTCGTAGCGCAGGCCGCCACCCTCAAAGAATAGCTCAATAGGCGCGTTCGCGACGAATTTCAGAAGCCACACATCAGTTACCTTATTATCGTAGTAGCTCATCAGATAAGGGTCGGCAGTGGTAGGCGCACTTCCGCCTACACCAGCACGTTCGCGAAGAAGACGTATAGTTTTATTCCATACTTGGTTTGTCATTTGTCCCAGCTCGGCTTTAGCCTCAGCCTCGTTGAGCAGAATTTCAGCATAACGAATAACAGGCACTGCATTGCTGCTGTGGTTGGTAACCTCATAGAATGTGCCGTCCATGTTATACTTAATAACCTGATATCCCTGTCATGGTAACGCTCCAGTCGGGGGTAGTTTCCATTTTTTCACCGTTATTATTTAGCTTGCTATAACCGGGCATCATCATCGATTGCGCTAAGCGACAATCGCGGTTTGTGCTGTTCTGTACGAAAGCTCTTGGTTTCATAACCTGCAGCATCGGTAAAGCGACTACCGTCACGGTTCAGATATGTATTGACGAATTCTTGTGTTGGCGACCAACGATTCGACTGGTTTCAGACGAAAACAAACAACTGTGTAAGGTTGTGATAAGAACTTAACTCAGCACTATATTCTTTAGCCCAAATGACCTCGTCCTTCACAGGTTTTTCCTGTTGGAACACATAACGATAGTCGGTTTCAGGCTTGCCTGTGTTGTAAAGCTTAAACATTCCTGAGTTCATAATCTTTTCAGAAGCTGCAACGCACTCCTGCAAGAAACGCTGAGATGCTGTAGCATCTTTCCAAGCTTCGCCCGTAGAAGGATTAACTGCGTGATACTTGCGGTAAGTACCCTCGAACAAACAGATGCGCGACTTCATAGCAAGTGCCATTGATGGCGTAACCGTTGTTTCGGCACGGTTCATAATATGGTCGCAAAGCGTAGTTGATGTCCTGTAAAAACACTATCCATCACCATTTCGCGGTTGTCGCGAGGCTTATACTAAAAGAGGCTGTATCTTCAGCCTGAATGGTATAGTTGTACCATGGCACATCGCCATAGCTTTTTACCTTATCAAAATAGAACAGCGCACGCCAAAAACGAGCAATACCGCGGTAATGGTTTTTACTTCAGGTGGACACGCAGCCCTGTCCATGTTCTCTAAGAAGTAGTTTACACGGAAAAGGTCTCTCCAAGCACCAATAGTCCAGCCAGACATCTGATTAACGGTGAACGTTCTTTCCAGCAAAGCGTTGGTAGTATTGCGAGCTAAATAGTCGCAAGTAGAACCGCCTGTGGTGAGTTCCTCAGCGTTAGGTGTCATGTTTAGATACAGTCCGTTTGCATAAAGCTGCAATTGCTCTTCGTTGGCAAAGAACTCTTTCGAATCAATTTTGAAAATAAGCTTTTGTCTAAATAATCGTTACAAGAGGTAAAAGCCAATGCAACAATAGCCAAGCATATATATATCTTTTTCATAAAGCTATTATTTCTGTATAGGGTTATAAATTAGAAGGTAATATTAAGTCCTAATGAAAGGCTCTTCAACATAGGATAACTGTAGCCATCGCCTGCCGTTCCCTTTTGTCCGTTCCAGCCTGAAGCATCGCCTGCGCTGATTACTTCTGGGTCGAAGTTCTTAGCCCATTTATGTAAAGGTGTGATGGTAAGGAGGTTCTCTCCTGATACATAAACCATCAGGTTTGAAAGTCCAACCTTCGAAATAAGGGGTTTTGTGGGAAGCTATACGATAGGCTTATCGTCTTCAAACGCAGATAAGCAGCGTTCTGCAAATAACGATTATTTTGTGCGAGCGAGCGCACCTTTGGCATCTTCAGCAATATATCCACGTAAGCGAGGCCAATAAGCATTGGGGTTTGTAATGCTCCGTCAGCATCAACGCCTGCACGGTTTGAGGCTTATTGTGCCAAGGCAAATCGTAACCATAAACACGTCCGTAGTTACCCCAGAAGAGGCCTGCTTCTGTGTTTGGATACCAGTCTTGCTTGCCCACACCCTGCCAGAACATCGATAATCCTATACCTTTCCACTCAGCGCCATAGCTTATACTGTAGCAATAACGTGGCGTGGTATTACCAATCTTAATAAGGTCGCCATGGTTCTCAAGCGTGTTGTTGCCAATATCAATCTTATGGTCATCATTAACGTCTCTGAACTTTAAGTCACCAGCTTCCCACACTTGGCCAGCACGGTTGTAGTTGTGTAGCCAGCTTTGGTCGGGCGAATTCAGCACATCGTCCTTGCTCTGGAAGAAACCTAAACAATCGAAGCCCCAAATCTCTCCCACTTCCTTACCATTATAATAAGAGGTAACGGTATTTGTAGTAGCGGTATATTTTGTAATGGTGCTGTTTGCATTCCACAGCGCAGCCTTCAGATGATAGTTCAGCGGGCTGCCAGCAACCATAACGCGGTCTCTCCAACCCATGCTAACCTCCCAACCATTGGTGCGCATGTCGGCATTGTTACCCTTTTTGGAGGATTATTGCCATAAACAGCAGGAAGCTCATCGCCAACCACATACATATCCTTTGTATTCTTACAATAGATATCGAAAGAGAAGGTAAAGCGATTCTTAAACATATCTACATCAATACCAAAGTTATAGGTAATCACTTTCTCCCAAGTCAAACCACTTGGTATGAGCTGCAGGAGCCTGTGTATAGTTAGCAAGCTTTTCCGTTGATAACGCTTGTACCACGAATAATACTCATGGTTGACAGATACTCGTAAAGGAGCACCAAACCGTTTCCAGCTTCACCAATAGAAGCACGCAATTTAAAGTTATCGAGGAAGCTTGAACGCAACGATTCCATCCATGGCTCTTCGCTCACGCGCCAGCCCACTGATGCCGAGGGGAAGAAGCTCCACTTCTGATTGGTTGGGAAACTTTGAGCTTCCGTCGTAACGTCCGCTTGTCTCAATCAGATAACGACCCTTTCCAGTTATAGTTCAAACGGTAGAACAGGCCTACAAAATGCCCAATCGTACGAGCCGTTATCATTAATATAATACGCTTCGCTATCGGTGAAGTTGAAGTTTGGCATATTAGGCTCGAGCGAGTCCTTGACGCATGACACGTGTTGAGCGATACTGCTCTTGCTCAAGGTTCCAGCCTCCCATTCCTTTGAAATAATGTCCGCCACGAAGTTTCGGAGTATAGGTAAGCGTTGCGCTTCCTGCCATATACTCTGTATCATAGTAGCGATGTTCCAAATAGTTATAATTTGCCCACGACCACTTTTCTGTAGGCGAAATCATTGCATCGTAAATGTTACCCACCTGCTCTCTGCGCTGATGTGTACGCTTATAAGTGAAATCGGCTTTAGCCAACAGAACGTCTTTGATCACGTTTCCAAACAGAGGTGGTTGTGTTTTGTTACATTAGCCCACTTATTCTGGCGCCAAGAGTTGCCTTCAGCAAAGCCTGCAAAGCCCGTGTAAACAGCCGCTTGTAGTCCATGTGCCATCGGTGTTACGGAGTGTAGCAACAGGGAATCCTTGTGTTTCAATCTGGCGCTGAATAGGAATGCAGTATCCAAATTGTTACGGTCGTAAAGCATACATTACGATAGGCTCACGATAGATCCTGCAAAAATACATCTGTATTATTTTCGAGACGCAACCAGCTATTGAGCTTCAGCATACCTTTGGCACGAATGTTATATTTTGTTGAAACGCTCGTTGCCCACCTTATATATACCATTGTTGCCGTTGTAACGACCGCTGATGTAGAAGGTAGCACGGTCAGAACCGCCACTGATAGAAACATTATGCTGTGTTGCAAAATTGTTAGTCGCGATAAATAGCACCCAACCAGTCGGTATTACCAAAATATTCATAGTAACCTCTGCTATTGGTGCGTTGCTTTTCAAGCAATGGGTTTGCATCACGACGTTGTAGTTCGCCGTACCAGTCGCTCCAGCTTCTCGCATTGGCATTGAACACGTTGTTAATGGTGCTGGGCTCTGTTCCACGATACCCCATAAACGCCTCGTGAAATCGTTAGTCCATTGCAGACCGTTTGTTACCACGTCATACTTTACAGTACGTTTTTACCTGTGAAATCTGTCCAGAGTATTTTACAACAGCTCTGCCAGCTCTTGCGCTTTTTGTTGTTACCAAAATAACACCGAAGGCTCCACGCGCACCGTAAACGGCTGCCGAAGAAGCATCTTTCAATACCGAAACGCTTTCAACATCGTCGGGGTTTACCTGCGAAAGACTTCCTTCCACACCGTCAATCAGTACAAGAGCCGAACCACCTGCACCGATAGAGTTTACATTTCCGCGAATATGAATACCACCTCCACGAGTAGAGCGGCCGTCGGTTTGTGTAATAGTCAAACCCGGTATTTGTCCTTGCAGTGAGCGGGTAATATTGGTGTTGGCGCGGTTTTTCAACCACATCGCCCGACACCTTATCTATAGCACCTACAATGTCGCGTTTCTTCTGAACGCCATAACCCACAACAACAAGCTCGTCAAGTGAGCTTACATTTTCCTTCAACGTGATAGCCATGTGGCCACTTGATGCACGAAGGTTCTGTGTCAGATAGCCTACATACGACACCTTTAGCATGTCGCCTTTCTTTGCTGGCACCGCAAAGTTACCGTCCATCGGTTACAGTGCCGCCTTTTAGTTGAAGTGTTTTTGTACGGTTACACCAATAAGTGGCGTGCCTGTGGCATCTATTACAGTACCCTTAATGAGCGATTGTGCTTGTACTGTCAGCGCACTGATTAAAAAAATGCTAAGAGAACAATGAGTCGGAAGCATCGCGCGTTCCTTCTTACATGATAATACTTCTCCATTGATTAGATTGTTAAATGTGTACAAAAAGGTTTTTATATCCGAATTAATTCATTTCCCACATGCCGCCCTTGCCAAACAAGGTTGCTGTCCACTCATCAAGCTTATACATGCGTAATGCTTGGTCAAGAATGGTATAACGACGGCGTATTTTCTGTGCCAGAAGAACGTTCTCGCGCATGCTCTGGCGGCTCAGCCCAATATCCCTCAGGCACGGTAGGCGCACCCACAAGGCGCAAACGACGCATGGTTTCTTCAACTGAGATAATCTGTTTCTCCAATCGTTGACGCGTCTCGGGCCACTTTTCCTTAAACGTAGTAAGTTCTTGACGCAAACCGTCACGGTCGGTATATTTCGCCTTTACCTCTGTTGCGCCCAGTGTTGGAAAGTCGGTTCCTTCAAACATTTTTAATGCTTCGGCTTCCTGTTCAGCAAGGTCGGGCCATGCCTTTACACACGCTTCTACGTCAATTTCTTCCATATCGGTATTGAGCAATTCGCGATAGAAGAAGAGCGAAGCCAGTGTTCCTAATGCCACTTGGAAACCATGCGATGGTGCTTTGCCGTTAGGCATCACGAAATTCTGCATGTTCAGCAAGTGCGAGAACTGATGATCGGCGCCGCTGGCTGGACGGCTCGATTTAGGATAAGCCTGCATAGCAAAAGCCGCCAAGCAACAATCCCTCCATTAGTTTTGCAATATCTTCTGGGCGGCCTTCGCGCGCACCTTCGGGGTTTGCAAGGGCTTCCTGTAAGCTCATCTTGTGCTATCGAGAACGCTACTGGGTCAATAGGGCTCTATACCTAACGCGTCAGCGATAATCCAATCAGCACCTGCTGGCACTTTGGCAAAGAGGTCAGCGTATCCACTGGCCGTCATGTCGGCTGGGGCTTTTGATATAATGTCAATATCGGCAACAACCGCAATAGGTGCCGTACAAGGGAATGTGGTCTTACAGCCGTCTTTGGTAATAGAGGCGCCAAAGGCAATATATCCGTCCATTGAAGCTGCTGTTGCCACAACCATATAACGGCGGTCGTTATGATAAGCCGATAGTTTGGTAAGGTCGTTAATAGTACCTGAGCCAACGGCTACCGGAATAGCATCGGTTGCAGCAAGCGCTTTTGTCCAGTATTTCAATATATTTCCACTCGGCGTGCATGTCGGGGAAATCCAGAATAACAGGCGCATCGGTTTCTATGCCTGCATGGCGCAGAATAGTGTCTACCGTCTTTCCTGCTACTTCAAACGTTGTTTTGTCAGCGATTACTAAGGCTCTTTTTCCACGGAAAAAATCCTGGAAAACACGTGCAGTTTCTTGTATTGCACCTTGACTGAGAACGAGAGCATGCGTTTGAGTGGCCTTTTCGAGGGCCAACTCTAAGTTCTTGTTCATGATTTTCTTTGTTTAAGATTTTAGTATTTTGTTGATTGAGTTATCTGTTTCTAACCTCCTTATCGTCCCATCTTGACAAAAGGTTTCTGCGTTTCGGGTTTATACTGATACAGCTCCAGCCACCCACTGTTTTTCTCTTTGTTGGTCTTGTCGAAATGGAAGAAGTAAAAAGTGTCCGTCGCCCAGCGCTTGCATACCCATGTTTCCGTAGGCAAAGTTCCAGCCGCACACGCCTGTAGCCTCATCACGCAAGCCCGTTTTGCTCAGCTCTACAACCTTACCGCGTTCGCCGCCGTAGCCTACGAGGGTTTTTAGTTGTGGGTTTCACGCTGTTGTCGATAGCGTAAATCTGATAGTTAGGGAACGTTTCCTTCTTACCTTTATATACGGCCATAAACCACTGGTTTGAATAAGGGTCGTACTCTAAGTTCTGAACGCCATAGGTTGTATTGCCTGTATAAGCAAAATAAGTGCCTGCAGGCTTCGCTGGTCCTTCGCTATGCATGCGGTTCAACGTCTAACGGACGCGCATAGCGCATCATTGAAGGCCATGGGTATTGCAGCAGAACCTGATAATCATTATCGGTTCGTTTCAGGTCGCTATAAATGCCCAGCGCCACCGTCAGATACGTTTTGCCGCCCTTTTTACCAAATTTCGGACCGAAGCTTACACCGTCAATGCCGCTGCAACCATACACATGTTTGTTGGTCACACCGTTAATAGTTGCCGAGCCTTCAAACATTTTCTTCACTACGGGCAAACAAACTGCTGTCATCACACCGTCGCGAAAGCCGTCCATACCTGTACGATTTATCTTTTCCACATCAAACGATGCAATATAAAATTGTGTGGCTGACTCCGCGCTTCCCGCTACTTTTTCTCGTTAATATTGCGGCCTATCTCGTCGTCCTTATATTCAAGCGAACCATATATTTTGCCGTCTTGCGGATTGAAAGCTATACAACCTAAAATGGCCTAAAAGTCCGCTTACCGAACCTACTATCTTGCCCTCGCGGTCAATCTTTACCAGCTGCGTAGTGTACGAAACATACAAATAGCGCTTTTTCCTTATCCATAGCAATGCCCTGGATATGAAACTTTCCCAACGCACTAATTGGAATACTGTCGGGTAGAACCTCGCTTCCACGCGAAGCCTTTACTACCTGTGTGCTCAGCAGAAACAATGCAACTAAAATGATAGAAAATAAAAAACGACAAGGCATAGTTATACCCTTGCTCGAAAAGGTATTAGGGTTCATAGGTAGGTATTAATATGTAACTAAAAATAATTGTTAAGAGTTTCGCTACACTGATAATTAATAAGTTATATCTTTCATTACGAAACAAATTTATTAATTAAATACAAATCCCACAAAAACAACGTTTCATTATCTTTTTAACTAACGTCGTTAAGTAGCTGTTTAATAACACACAGTAAAAAGGGCCAACCACCCCGTTACGTAACGTAAACGGGCGGTTAGCCACATCGCTGTAAAAAGCAATATCGTTTTAATTTAAAAACCTTATTTTCTGTTTACACGAACGTACCTCAGAACCTTCTTTACCGCAACACGACGAAGGTCGCGATCGTTAAACTTGGTTTGCGTAAGTTCAAACTCGTTATCGCTCAAAAAAATCTAATTTGATATTGCTTAGCGCGGTCGCCGTCAATCTTAATCGTAAAACCGCCGTGGCGGAAGCTGTACGTGCCACCGTCGTCGTCACGTTTCCAACGGCCGTTATCCTCCTTTTCGTAAAACATAGAGTCGGCCATTGCGATGAAACTCATAGCGGTGCAATTCATCGTCTAAATCGTCATCGTCGTGTCCTAACGTATAACGCAAATCGAACAGTTCGCCCGTTTTTCAAGTCAATAGGCATCAACTTATAATCATCTTGTTCGTCAACCTTAAAGCCCACCTTATATTCCTGTCGCGTTTTAGCGTGGCGCACAATAGCATAGCTACCTTTGGGCGTAACCTCCCACGTGCCTACTATTTGCGAATGATTGGCAGGGGCCGCAGCTGCCGATTTTCTTTGCGTGTTATCCTTTACGGCGGTGGTTGTTGCGCTGGCCGTAGCAAACGTGAACAACGAACAAACCAACAATCCTGCACATAGTGTGCGATTTAAAAAATACAATCTCTTCATTTATAATAAATATTTAGGGATTAATACATCGCAAAGATAACCCCACATCTGCATATTCCAAGCAAAATGCCTTCGCGTTTAAAGCATTTTATAGATATGGAAAGCCACCAGCCCTACCTATTTAATATAATACGCTAAAAGAAAAGAAGTTATGTTAATACAACGCTCAATATCTCCCATTATTTCCACTCTCTACCACTTAATCAGCAACCTTGATGTTTTTCTTAGCAAAGAATGAAAATAGTAGAAAAAGCCAAGATTTAAAAAGAAAGAAAAAGGTGCAAAGAGGGGGTATTTAAGTCTAACGAAAAACGCTAAAAAGACGATTACGGGCTAAACGGAAAAACGATTGTGGCACGAAGATTCTGACAGGGCGCTATGTCTCTATTTATCAGTATATTGGGAAACGACGGAAAGGGGTGCGAAATAGTACGGTTTCGCAAGGCGTTTACGATGTAAAGGGTGACCGTTTACGATGTAAACGTCGGGCTAATATGCCGTAAACGAAAGACGATTACGGGCAAAAGACAAAAATTTTTGAGACAGAAAGACAAAAAGAACAGATTTAGGAGTTAAGGAGGTGTTTAAAAGTAAAAGGGTAAAAATTAAAAATTAAAAAGATGTGCTATATCTTTGAGAGGCAGGAGGTAAGGAGTTAGCGGAGGGGGCTGCGACAAAAAGGAAAGGATTTAAGACAAAAGACAAAAAGAACAGATTTAGGAGTTGAAGGAGTTAAGGAGTTACCTCCTCAAATCTGTTCTTTTTGTCTTTATGTCCTCCTTTTAGCCCTTTTAAGCAAAAAGGGTGTTTTATCGGAGCTTATAGCCTTTAAAGGCGTAAAACAAGATGTAAATCTAAAGCATACAAAGCAAATGGCGTAAGAGTACTGAATGTCGGAAACATCTTTGATTAGGCCGAAAAAGAACTGTAATTACTGCGCCACCTATTAAACCCATGGTTAATACCGATGAGCCTTTTTTTGGTATATTTGCCTAAATCCATCAATGCTAAGGGCCAAAAAGGCTGGCCACATCAGCGAACAGCCTAAAAGCCATAATACCCACTGAACAGATACTGTATATGCCAGGGAGAACAACGACAAGGAATGTTCCTACCAAGGCTACGATAGAGCAAATTTGCAAGGCGCGCGTTTGAGAAAGGTGCTTGGGGATAAGTATAATTCCTGTGATGTATCCTACACTAATGCTGATAGGGGTTATCCATGAATAGTTCTGGGGATTAGCAAAGCCTAATTCGGTGGCGTAATCGATGAGTGTTCCTAAAACAATAGTTTCGGCACCCACATAGAAGAAGATACCAATAGCACCCAGTACTAAATGTGGAAACTGGAAGACAGACTGCTTACTGTTGGCATAAGCTGATACTTCTTGGTCTTTGGCATCAGCTTCTTCGTTATCTTCGCCTGCTGCCTTCACTTCGGGTAAAGGTGACAAAAGGGCTATCACGCCTAACACAAGGAAAAAGGCATATAATAACGGTAAACGGCTTAGATAGGTCGTCAATAGCAATGTTGCCAGACTTGCCTACAAGAAGTGCAATAAATAAAGGGTGATACTGGCCACGCTAACTTGTTTATCATTCCCATGATAGAGATACAGCTTAGCCGCACTTTCTGTATCGCCTAATATGGTAACATAGGGATTGATGGCTGCCTGCAAAAGGTGTTTGCTGTACCACAGAGGAAAGAGGCTAACAAGAATAAGGGGAAGCTTTTTGCTTCGACTGAGAAAAATAAATGCACCAAAGGCTACGGCAAACATACCAAACGAAGTTGCTATCGTGCTTTTATATCCTATTTTACTGATAAGGATTCCTGCTGGGTAGCCGAAGATAAGAAACGGTAAGAACGTGGCACCAATAAGCATATATGCCTCCATTGACGAGACACTTAGCGATACTTTTAACACGGGAACCAACAACGAGTTGATACCTAATGCAAAACCACAAGTGAAAAAAACATAAGGGCTAAGAAAGCCATTGGAACTAAAAAGTTGTTTTTTTCCTTTCATAAATCAACTATGCAACACTGTAGATGAATATTTAACTTTCGTCGTGAAGAGAAAAGGGTTACCTAAAAAAAGGGAATTAGCATGCACGTTATTACGCTTCTCTACATACAGTAAAGAGGGTGGCATACAAAAATGCGCTCCTATCAAAACACAACTAAACTTCGTGTTGCTATAAAATTTAATTGTATCTTTACGCAACGGCGCAAAAGTTATAAAAAGAAAATAAATAAGGACAAAAAGTTTTGGTATTTAGCACCCCTTTTTGTCTTATATCATGATTTAAGATTCAAGATGTAACTTTTTGTTTCGCTTTAAATCGTGCTTTTTAAACGACAAAATAAACGAAAAGCTCCAGACGCGGTGGGTATCTGGGGCGGAGAAGCGACAAAAAGGAAAGGATTTAAGACAGAAAGACAAAAAAGAACATATTTGAGGAGTTAAGGAGTTAAGGAGTTACAAGGAGGTATTTAAAAGTAAAAGGGTAAAAAGTAAAAATTAAAAAGATGTGCTATATCTTTGAGAGGGAAGGAGGAAGGAGGTTAGGGGGTTGGAAATAAAATCGTTATGGGGGATACGGAAGGGGGTTTAGATTTGAGCTTTCGCGTCGTTGCGGCATGGGTGCGCTTCCACCATATAATAGCCACTGATGGGAGGAAGCCGCCTATCAGCGCGGCAAGGGCATAGAACAAACGCGAAAACCAGCCGCCCCAATAGCCCATGTGCAAACGAATGAAAAAGGGAGGAGGCGTATTTCTTCTTTTTATTCGGTTGGGACGCGACGTTACCGTTAGACGGTGAGGGGGTTACCGACTGTGCCTGCGGTTGTGGCTGGCGCGCGCTATCGGCAGCAAAAGCACCTGTTGCCGTTGTGGCAGGGTGACGATTGGGGTTGCGGCGCCGACTGCTTCATTTCCTTTTGGGGCATGGGTTGCGCGAAAAGCTTCGACATGCCTTGTCGGTACCAGCCAAACGAAAAGACAGGGGCCTGTGAGGGCCATCAGAAAAAGGAACACGAAAGCGTAGATGCCTAACGATACGTGGCTATCGTAAACAAAGCGGCGAAAGCCTTTGTTGGTACTACCGACAGTCGGTTTTTGAGCATTTTTGCTCTTGGGCCGCAAACAACAACACCCGTGAGCAACACTATAGCCATACACATTGACGACACGGCAACGATAACGCGACCCGCTGACAGTCCGCCGTGAGGGTCGGCAGGGCATCATAAAGAGCCATCGGTGCATTTGTTTTACGTAGCCATGGAAGGCTATATCGCGGGTTTCGATGCCGAAAAAGGCCCGACACATCTTTCACCACCAACAGCAGAAAGCCCGTAAAACAGAGTATGGACATGAAGATACCGAGTGGCAACGCCAGCCATCGGTGGATTTTTAAACAGAGTTTTTCGCATTTCCTAATACCTTATTTAATTATATGATGATTGCTACAAACGGCCACAAAAAGGGGCTACAGTGCAATGTTTGCACGCTTCGTTATCCTGAATCACGTTACAAAAAGTATGTATTTAAAAATGATAAACTGCTTACCTTCAGCCCTCTTTTTAGGAGTGGTAAGCGCAGCGGTTTAATAGCGATGACTACGAAAACGGGTGCCCACCAATATGGCAAGCACCCGTGGGTTGTATTATACAGTAAGCATTAATAATAGTATTACTCGAAAGGATATGCGTAGCACGCTTTTGATACGTGACTGTTGTTCTAAATCGATATGACCGTCAGAGAATCGTAACATAAACGCTTTGCCACTTTCAATAGCAGTAGACGTCCAGTAGAACCCGAATTGATGATAAGGATAACTATAGCTTCCGAGTGAACCCTCGTCACTTAAACCCGATGTGGGCAGGAAGAAATAATCATCTTGATTGGTTGGTACTCCTGGGTCGGTACTCCAATGAAAGTAACCTATACAGGGCCTAACGTATGATAATCACGATGTGGGCTGGACGACGTTTCCCAGAAAGCTTGTTTCATATCTTCCTCGGTCATCGTAGAAGGATAGCCTATTGTTTTCAGGTAAGCTAAAATAACACTCTTCTTTCTGAACCATACGCCATGAGCTGTTGTTTTATGTAAATGACCTCTATTGGCAATAACAACGTCCTGATCGTATGAAAAAAATGTGGGTCGCCATGGTAGAAATACCACATCATCTCGTTAAGATTAGGCAGGTTTTTGAAAAGGGTGGTTTGGGGCTGTAGGTGTGTTTGCTCGCTCCAACGTGCATCAGGACTTTCAGCACGTGGATAATTTGAACTTACCGTTGTGCCTACACCGTCGCTATCAATAACAGGTATCTCGCTTTCAATACCGTCCCAATAATCGCGGCGTGCGTCCCAAATATAATAGAATCCTAACGGCATGAGGTTAGCTGTAATATCAGCTATCGAACCCGCATTGCAAACTACGTTATTCACCTTTTTAGTAAGCGTGGTTTCTACGTTGGTATCATAATCTTTGATGGTGTAGCGAATGGTGAGGTTATGTGTACCTGGGTAAACAACGAAATAGCACGCGTTGGTAGCCGCATTAGTAACATCGGTGTTCAAAGGGAAGTTGTTTTACCGAAGCGGTTATGGTTTTATGATTGAGCGACGAAGCGGCAGCTGCAGTGGGTAAATTTAACGTGCCGTCTTCCTGAAGCTCGATAAGGTCGCTGGCAATCACGTTATCCGACTCGATTTTTATATGGGTAAGCTTGATATTTCGGCCTAAAAGCAGGGGTTCTCGCAGCGTGGCAACACACAAAAGGTATGCGGCTTGATGCTCAAGGCTAAGGCTGAACTTGGTACCGTTATGCTTCGCTTTTCCTACGGCACAGTCGCCCCATTGGCCAGCCTTATCGAACTTGTTAACATCGGTTTGGTTCTGTATGTTTCCTATTCCTGTTGCAGGAGTAGGGTTCGCGCCAGAAGCGGCGCTGGTATACAACCCCGTATTGCTGGTATAGGGTACTTAGTACGCTGCTTTTTGATATCAGAACTAACAAGGCTCACTGAGCAGTTATCGTTATAATCGCTCATATTGCCGGGGTAAAGGTGAATGTGCGTGCTTGCCACGCGAAGTAACGACAGTAGCAATGCTCTGCTGCCATGTTCCGTTCTTGTCTTTTACCCAAATTTTATCGGTATTAGTCCATAAGACATCGGCACCGCCACCAAAAGTATGACTGATTGTTGTACGCGTACGTGCACCTAAAAGCGCTCCGTCCTCGTCGGCTACATAGCCAACCTTGGCACTTGCCTTGGGACTTTCGATAACAAACTGAACACCTTTAACCTCCTGTACAGGCTTCTTATCTTCGTTTTTCGTCGCCATATCGTTATCAGAACAAGCTGAAAACGCGCCTACTGCTAAAGAAGCCATAATGCTTTGATATATGTTTTTAAAATGTCATGATTCAATTCTCTGTTTTCTTATCTTACTGTCTACTCTTCTTCTTTCACACTATTGCTGTCATCGTCCCAAGCTTCCCAGTCGAGGTTATTGCTCTTTGCATCACCATAAACACCCGCCTGGGTTGAGGGGTTTGTGTTGTCCGCTGAAAGCTTCTAAAAAGGTTTCCGAGTTCTAATTGTAAAGTTTTGTTTTCGGGCTTGACATACACCCGTCTGCTTTTTGTTCATTTTTATATGGTATATTGATAAAAATGAGAAGATGAATAAATAATTGCCTAAATACCAAGTAAAACAGCGTCAAATCGCCATGATAAAAACAAATCGCTATCCACCTTAAAAATATTGTTTTTTTAGAATATTGGCTGCAAAGATACATAAATATTCTTTATTACAGATGGTTTCGCTCTATTATTTAGACTGTTACATGCGGAACGGCTATTATGACGTGCTGTTTTTTTAAAAAGAAAAATATACGACGGAAAGACAGATTGATAAGGACAGAAAGACAAAAAGGACAGATTAAGGAGTTAAGACTTTTTACAGGAGTTAAAGAAGTTAGGGAGTTACAAGGAGGTAAGACGTATGTTAGAGGGAGGGGAAAGGGAAAAGTATTATGAGAGATTAAGGGGGTTAGGAGGAGAAAGGGACGATATTGGGAGATGACGTAATAGAAATATTCCGAGCACGCAGGTTTGAAGAAAAAGTTTCAAACATGGCGTGCTCGGAAAAGTGTAGTTTGAGTGATGGCCTGACGCTCACGCGCTGCCCCACTCGATATTTTGTGGATAGTTTTACTTAGATAGTATCTCGTTACATAACGTGAACGATTTTGCCATCATACGAGGTATGTGGAAAGGACCTTTGTAAAGGTTGCCCTTAGCCATTTGTGCGGCTGTGCCGTCGCGATGCAGATAGCCGAACCACTCGCGGCCTTCGGGGGTCAGGAAGGTGCTTGTAAGCCCAATCGCTGATTTGCTTTATGGCGCTCGAGGTATTTCTCGTCGCCCGTAGCAAGGTAGGCATAGAGCGAAGCGATGATGGTTTTCGCACTGTGGCCACCAGAATTTCATGTCCTGCGAATAGTCCTGTGGTGGCAGGTTGCGACAGTCGCGGAAGTTGATAATACCTCCGTATGGCTCGTCCCAACCCCATTCGAACGACCAATCGAATATCTTTAAACCCAGTTCTGTAAGATGCTTATCCCAGCCACGGTGGCGGGCTTCTTCCAGAATGAACCACGCAGTTTCGATGCAGTGGCCAGGGTTTATGGTGCGTGTGAGGTTGGTATCAATAAATTCGCCGTTAGGTCCTACGGTTTCAAGCAAGCACTTAAACTCGGGGTGGATAAAGTATTTCTCGAGTTTCATGATGCTCTCATCAATTTGTGCGGTGAGCTTTGGGTCGTCAATGGCCTTTCGTAAACATGAGCAAACGTTGATGAGTATCATGACAATGCTGTGGCCTTGCAGTTGTACCTCAGGTTCGAACTTAGGCGCAAGGTATCCGGGCGTATTGAGGAAGCGCAGTGTATCGTCAAAAATTTGCAGTGCGCGCTGTGCGTAATGCTTGTCGCCTGTAGCAACAGCATACTCGCTCATGGCAATAGCTGCAAAGGTTTCAGAGAATACATAGCGGCGCTTGCGCAGCGGGCGGCCATCGGCTGTAACCGAGAAATACATGTGTCCGTCGTTATCGAAACAGTATTTTTTTCGATGAAGTCGATAGCGCTTCGTGCCGCATCAAGATATTCTTGTCGTTTTTTTCAACGGTGTTATATGCAAAGGCACAAACGTATGCAAAAACGCCCTCGGAACCACACGCTCTTGGTGGTATCCATGAGTGATCCATCGCGATTGAGGCAGGTAAATACGCCTCCGTGTTTTTATCTAAGCCGTTCTCGAGCCAGAAAGGCATGATATTGGTAGTAAGGTCGTCTCTATAGCGTGTGGCCCACTGCTGTAGATATGCTCTTGTTTCCATAGTATTATTTATTTCTTCAATGTTGTTAGATAGTTGTCTATACCCCTGTTTGAGGGCATTCCAGTAGTTGAACTGGCGTACGTGTACCATGTCGAAGATGAAGTATCCATCAGCAGCGCCAATGCAAGCGTTTACACTTTGGGTAACGGCTGTAGCCTGATTGCCGTGTTCGAAGCCTGTAGGGTTGCCCACATCAGGACCTCCTGCAAAGGGAACATCGCCTTTCAGCTTTTTCGCGTGCTTGCAGGCAGAAGCCTTGCATAGTCCATTCACCGTTGCCGTAAACGTTAGCAGCAGGAGCATAACAGCCAAGAAGCATGAAATCGAGCAGTGCTGCATAGCCGTACTTACGGTAGTCGGCATTGGCCCACTGTGGATAATCCTGGCTGGGGTCGTACTTAGGACTGGCCCAGTTGACACCTACATCGTAGTATGAGCTGTACCATGCGCCTACGTAAACACCTACTTTTGTTTTTGCTGTTAATGGCGTGAACCTTGCTGGTTACGCGAGCCATGAAGTCGTAGATAGTTTTACAACGGAAGGCGAGCCAATCTTTAAAGTATTGAGGCTGTCCGCTAATGGTTGTTTGTCCAGCCTTTGCCACGTCAGCAGGAAAATTGAAACTGTTAACGCCTTTGTTCTTCATGTAGGTAACAAACTTGGCACGGGCATCGTTAGAGAAATCGGCAAGCAGGTTGTCAAAGCGGCAACGGTCGAGCACGATACCATCTACATTATACTTGGCAAGGTCGGAAATAATGTTCAACAGGTACGTTTGAACATCGTCGTTACAAGGGTCGAGAAAGCGTGTAGCATAATAATTATCGGCCGACTGTGGCAGGTCCATTCCGTTTACAAGACCTTCAGAGCGGTTGTAAACGCTGGCCCAACTCTTCTTTGACGCATCACGGAAGAGGAGACCCTGACCACCGAGTCCGTAGGGATTCATGCTACCACCTACGAATGTGTTCATACCTGCATACACCTTTAGGGCCCAACTTGTGGCCCTCGTCAATAAATGCCTGCAAGTAATCCCACGTTGCCGTGCGTTGATAATATTTATACTGTGAGCCTTCCCAATAGTCGAGCTGTGTTACTGCATCAGCCGTGTTGTTCTTAAACAACACATCACCCGTGTAGGGACGAACGTCAACAATAACAGTGTAATGCCACAGTCGCGTGCTTTCGTTAAGTCGGTAACGATGTTCTCACGACTGTTGGCGAAGCGTGAGAAGTTAGCCGGGGCATCAATCCACATATAACGTGGCTTGGCCTCGTCAGTTTGGGTAGTTTTACCTTTCCCTTTTGTCCCACTTCCAATTGTCAACTGTGTTCTCATGGCTTTCGCCACATGCCGTGAACAAAATGGTCATCATGCATGCAACAAAAAGCCAATAATGAGAGATGAATGTTGAATGATTTCATCGGTTATGAAAGTTTTTAAGAAAAACTTTTCGTCCGTTTACTTTCTTGATACAATCAACTTGGTATCCTCCAAACGACATGTGTGTGTTTGAAGCATAGAATATGTACATGAAATATCCGTCCTCAGAAGGTGTAACAAGCACGTCGCCCGTGCGGTCACCAGCTGCATATCCTACAGTGCCGTAGAGGTCAGACATCGTGAGTTTGCTCTTCAGCGCGCTACTTATGTTGATGTTTCCGCTAACGCTTGTTGGGTTAGTAGCATCGAACAAGTAAATAGAGCCTGGCAGACCCCAGCTAGGGCCAGTAACCCATTTTCGAACACAGCGAGATAGCGTGCGCCGTTAAAGTCGCGAGCATCAATAGCACCTGTGTTGTAGCCCCAACCAGCTACCGGCGCTGTTAGCTGTAAGTATGCGCTGTGGTGCAGCCATGATGGTGCGTAATAAGTAGGGACAAGTCACCCTGCGAATCGTAGTAGCCGAAGAAGCAACCGTCAGCCGTGTTTGCCGAGCGGGCTACGACCTTAGACGAAGCATCTTGTGCGCCCCAAGCGTTAACACCAGCGAATGTAATTTCCTGTGGTGCGCCTACAACGCCACTCTGAACTGTCCAACGAATAGCCTTTGTGCTGCTGTAAGGGAGTTACCGTGATGATAGCATCGCCATCGAGGTCGCCCTGAACGTGGATACGATCGCCAACAGCAACACCCAGCGTATTGTTGTAGCTGAGCAACAACTGTGGAGCCTGCGTAACGTCACTTGTACGATAAATATTCAGTGTTTGGCCGTTATCAGCGTGGTTTGCAATAATCATGTTGCCTGAAACATCGCTTGTAATAGCACCCGAAGCGTTAGCAGCACCCAGAGTTAATCTGGCCAACGAGAGTACCAGTGCTCTTCTTGAAGTACTGAGGTGCGGTGCCGTTACCAAGGTTCAGAAATCACGATAGCTACCAATAGAAGCCAGTGTAGGGATGAATGAGTATTAGAATTGCTTACACCTAATGTGGTCATATCGTTCTCGAAAAAGCTTCTTTTTCTGAACCCGGACGATAACCGTTATCAATCTTTTGGTGGAACTTGCTTCACAACCGTATAAGTAGCTGTAGTGGTGCCGTTGTCAGCAGTAACTGTGAACTGGAACGGTGTATTGAAGTTGTGAGGCTGCGTTGGATCAGGAGTAATTGTAGCGTGAGGAGAGGTGTAATATCAGCCGTTGCCGCGCTTAAATCGTCAGCTGTAACAAGCGATATGGTTTTTATTATCCTCGTCTATAATACCCGGAATCTCGCCTGGAGATACCATAAAGGCGTGGATAGCACACTTCTCAGAGCGTGTTATTTGGCCAGAAATGGTAATTTGTTTCTGCTCTCCGTAAGGATTGGTATAAAGTAAACTGATTTTTCTTTGTCAGGTCGAGCACTGTCAAAGCGGGTTCTATCTTGCAGTTGTTTGCAAGTACAGCCACAATTTTTCATCTTTGACATATACTGTTCAGTAGTATTATTGCTCTCCTCAGGATAATAATAAGGAACAGGAATCACGTAATCGGTGGTTGTTTCGTTACCGTTCACCTTCCAGTCGATAGCTACTTTACCCTTCGTTCGGGCCTGATGTGAAATAGGCTGCAAGGCTGGTAATGCCGAGCGCTGCGCGGTAGGCTCAACGAATTCCTCGGAACAACTGCCGAGAACAAACGCTGCAGCCATGCAGGCGCCGATATATAATATTTTCTTTTTCATGATTTTTTTCGTTGTTTTATCTGAAAGAATCGTAAAAGGGCAAGGGAGCTTTTTATTTTACCTTTTTACCCTTTTACGTTTTTACTTTTTCGCATTTACTTCCACTCTGCAAACTGTGTCAACTCCTTGTTGTTGTTCAACTCAGCTGTTGGAATAGGCAGACGGTACATCTTTTCAGGGAAGTTCAGGTTCTGGTTGTCAACGTTAACGTAAGTATAAGTGAACGTTCCAGATGCGTTTTTCTCCACTTTAAGACCGTGGCGACGAACGCCAGTGAACTGTGTGCTGGCCAAATTCCAGCGACGCATATCCCAGTAATAAAGTCCTTCAAAAAGCCATCTCAACCTTGCGTTCGTGACGAATGGCATCGAAAAAGGTCGTCACCTGATAAACCTGTTACGTTGGGCAGGCTTACACGTGTGCGCACCTTATTAATATATTCCATGGCTTTTGTGTTATCGCCTAAACGGAAACAAGCCTCAGCATAGTTCAGATAAACCTCTGCTAAACGGAAATGCAATGAAAGGCTGTGTGCTGGCCTGAAGCGTGGGATAGTCGTGTTTCTCGTCAACAAGCTTGCGCAGATAGTAACCCGTTGTGGTACGACCGTCAGCCTTTGGCTCATACCTGCCACTGACACCAACCGTCAGCTCCGCCTACGAAAGGCTCGATAGTGCGGTTACGCCATGTTGCGCCGTTGTACAGAATAGTAGCTTTGAAGCGTGGCTCCAGCTGTGTATAAGGAGGCTCGGTTGTAGTACCCGTTGTGGTATGCCATGTTGCCCAGTTTAGGGCTTGCCGCCCAGTAGCCAACTCATATTCCTCAACCATATCCTGTGTAGGAGTACCATATCCACCTGTGTTTGAGGTCAAACCTGCCAGCGTATGGTCGCCACCCGGAGCATAATAGCTGTCAAAATCATGTGTGATATTTGAAGCTGCATCGTAGTATATTGGAAAAATAGCCTCGCTGTTGCCCGATTGGAATGCTTCGGGATAAGTGGCTGTAAGGGTATATCCCATCTGGAAGATTGCGTCGCCAGCCTCTTTTTACAGCTGCCCAATTCTTGGCATAAAGCATAGAGCGCGACATCATCGCCCAAGCAGCACCACTTGTAAGGCGACCCGTTGCAGAAGTACTTGTTGGCAAGTTTTTGAGCAGCGAATTTCAAATCATCATAGATAAACTTCCAGCAATCGGCCTCGCTGTTCAGACGCCTTTATCAGTATTGATTTGCGAAAGGTCGGCTGTATAAAGGATAGCTTGGCCGTAACGCTTCATCAATTCAAAATAGTACATACCGCGGAAGAAACGTAGTTCGCCCTCGAAACGTTTCTTATCAGCATCGTTGAATGTAGCAACGGCCAAGTTTGATAACGCTTCGTTTACACGGCGTATTTCCTCATAGGGTAGAACCCCACACGCCCATGTATACATCAACATAGTTAGGCGACAGTATCACACCGCCGTAGCTAATTTCGCTGGGTATAAAACAGAGGCTGTTATAATTCATATTTCCATACTTCAGCTCGTCGGTCAAACCTTCAGGAAGACCAGCAGTGCACTGGTAGTTGTTGAATGGGCCGAGATTAGGAATGTCAGCATAGAAATAATTGATCGCCATTTCAGCGTATGACGGATTCTCCCAAACAATTTTCTTTGTCACCTTATCAGTAGGATTGGTGTCCAGAAAGTCGTTACAAGAAGAGAGCGTCACGAGAGCGGTTAGCAAACCAACTCCTAAATATTTTGCTTTCATCGTGATTTTCCTTTCGTTTTATTAGAATGTGATATTGATTCCACCGAGGAATGTGCGCTGCTGTGGATAGTATCCGTTGTTTACGCGTGGCGACTCGGGGTCGATGCCCTTTGGAAGGCCATCAAGAGTAAAGATGTTGCTACCCTCTACAAAAAGGCGAACGCGGTCGATACCGATAGCCTTTGTCATTGTTGCAGGGATTGTGTGAACCTATCTGGAAGTCTTTCAGACGAAGGTAATCGCCCTTCTTCATCCAGAATGTTGAAGCTACACCGTTTGCACCACCATGGCTTACGTTACTTAAAGTAAGACGTGGGTAAATACCGTTAGGATTGTCGAGGCTATAGCTATTCTTTACGAGCCAAAGTGGAGAATTTGCTCCCTCTTTGAAAGTCTGCGACCATACGGTATTATCATCATAACCATTGTAATAAGTACCAAGCAATGACACGCTGAAGTTAAAGCCTGCAGTAAACTGTGCACTAATATCAAAGCCATTCCAGTTAGCGGCGAGGTTTAAGCCCATCATGTAACGTGGACGGTTACTCTTTCCTGTGCGGGTACGGTCGCCCTCCCAGTCTATTTTACCATCTCCGTTGAGGTCTTTATACTTAATATCACCAATGTTTGGACGAGAACCGTACCATGCCGAGTTATCAATCTCCTCTTCGGTACGATACAAGCCTTCTGCTATCCAGCACTCTACAGCGTCAACGTTCGTACCAACCACCTTCAGCTGCTTAGCTGTATTGGGGCTGTCAGGGTAACGAAGCCACTTGTTTGTAGCGTAAGTCATGTTCAGCGCTAAGCTATAGTTGAACGGACGACCAGCCAAACCAAAACGGTTGCGGTGCGATAGCGTCCACTCTACACCATAGTTTGCATAGCGGTTATAGTTCTCATAAGTTGAGTAGTATCCTCCCATTGAGAGCGACTTATCGCCACCCATCTGTGTAAGGATATTGTAGTTGTAGTTATAGAACCAATCGAACTCAACGCCAAGCTTACCGTCCCACAAAGTGGCATCGAAGCCAACGTTCGACGAACGTATCTTAGTCCATGTCAAATTCATATTTGGAACACCGCTGGTATAAAGCGATTTTGCTGCAGTTCCGCCAATGAAGCGGTTGCCACCCTGTGCATAAGTTGCCAAATACATGTATTCAGGCAAACCGCTATCGTTACCCAGCAAACCGATTGAGCCACGAACCTTCAGGTCATTCAGCCAGCCACGTGTCGACTGCATGAACTTCTCCTGTGTTACGCGCCATGCCAACGACAGTGAAGGAAGAAGCCCCAACGCTTGCCACTGGCGTTACCGCTAAACTTGTAGCTACCATCGTAACGAGCCCGCTAAGCTCTGCCAGATATGTGTCAGCATAAGCATATTTCAGACGGAAGATATAACCCGCACGACGTGTATGGGTGCTATAGCCCGAGATAGGGCCTTTCTTCAGTGCTGTACCATACGAAAGTTCTGGAAGCTCTGCAAATGGAACATGATCAGCATAAGCACCCAACGAGTTGGTTTTAATATCCTGCGCCTCTACCATCAGCATAGCATTTAGTTGTGGCGGCCGAAAAATATCGAGAGTATTCTGCACCAAACTGTCCGTCCATCTGCTCATAGGTATACTGACCTTCGCCAAGGTGGTTCAGTGTTTCAGCTGCGCTGCGTGGGTCGTCCATCAGCTGCCAGTTCTGAACACCGCCAACAAGTGTCTGCGAGTATGTTTTATAAGGTGTATCCATTCTTGTTATGCGATGTAGAATAGTCGTACGCACCTGTAGCCTTCAGCGTCAAGCCTTTGAACCATGGTGCTGCATACTCTAAGCTGAAGTTTGAACGAATTTCAGTAGAGCGTGTCTTCTTGTAACCAGAATCGTAGATAGCTGCCAGCGGACTGTAAGCTCACTGCTGCGTTATTTGGAATAGTAGCTGTATAATGGTCCTTATATTTTTCGGGCAGATAAGGACGCATCACTGATAGCTTGCGCCAATTGACAACCAGCCTACCTCACCGCTACCGCCGCTACCGTCGTCAGCACCACCCGATGCGTAGCCAGGAGTCTGACGGCGACCTACAGTTCCTACCAAACCTACGTTCAGTTTCCAGTCGCGTCCAATCTTGCTGTCGAGGTTTGCACGCAAGTTATAACGGCGATAATCGAAGTTAGCAATGTTACCATTCTGCTTCATGAAACCACCGCCCACAAAGTAATGGTGATCGGCTGTTCCGCCCTGCAGTGTAACATTGTGCTTCATGTTCGTACCTGTGCCGAACACCTTATCTATATAGTTGATGTTATCCCAACCGTCTGTTGGGTCATTATTCGTCATTTTCTTAATATGTTGACTGGTGAAGATAGGCGTATACTGCGAACGGTCAGTACTAACACCGTTAGCCAGTTTATCCATCATGTCAGCCATATTGTAATAGTGGGCAAACTCTGGGCCGTTCATGAACTCAGGGAAGTTGGCATTCATCGAAACACCATACTGACCATCGTAGCTCACTTTCGTCTTACCCTCGTGACCTTTCTTTGTGGTAATGATAATCACACCACCGCCCGAGTTCAGACCATACACCGCTGCTGCCGCACCGTCCTTCAGAACCGATACCGACTCGATGTCGTTAGGGTCTACATCATCAATGCTACGTGGCACACCGTCAACGATGTATAGCACACCGTATTCTGAACCACGAATACGCAAAGAAGCTTGGTCGGCACCAGGCTCACCTGATGTTTGAACCGATGTAATACCAGGCATACGACCACCCAGCAAGCTTGAAACGTTTGTTGAAGGCGCTTTAAGCAGCTCGTCTCCGCGCACAGCCGAAACTGCACCCGTAAGCGAACCCTTACGTGCCTTACCGTAACCAATAACTACAATGTCGCTTAACGTCGACTCGTCATCAGCTAACTGTACATCAATATTGTGACGGCTGCCCACCGACACGGTTTGTGGAGTCATACCCACATAAGTAAATACCAGCTTGTCGCCTTTTGAGGCGTCAATGCTAAAGTTGCCATTTGCATCGGTAACAGTTCCTGTACCTGAACGGCCTTTCAGCGTAATGCTCACACCAGGGAGCGCTTCACCAGAAGCATCTTTAACAGTGCCCTTCACAATATTCTGGGCATCGGCCGGAAGAGCCGAAAGCAACAGAGCTGCACACCCCGTTATAAGCGCTTTGCTAAACACTGAACCTCCCTGAACCTTGAAATTCATCATGGTCATTGTTTTTAAGTTAGACGTTATTATATTAAGTAGATTATTCTCGAAAACATTTCTAATTAACGAGATACGCTACAAAGTTAAACAAAAATTAAACATTTCAAAAATATTTTTCATAAATTTCACACCTTTTCGTCTAAAAACTTTTTATTTAACCCTCCCAGAACTTATAAAAAATATCTTATAATAACCATTTACACTGAATAAAAATAGCACATCCATTTACTCTGCTCGCTTTTACCCCATTGCCTCCTGTTCCAAAGCTCTATAACTCAATGACTATCTGAAACAACCCACTACACTAGCCACGAACAACCAGTCCACCTCTACCTCTTGAAAACCATATATTTAAATACTTTTATTCCTATCTTCCTTCTACTTTCTTAAATTAATATGCTAACTTTCCCTTTTTCCTACTACCCTTTATTCCCCTATCTTCATCTCCCTCCTAAAAATATGTCCTTTATGTCTTTATGTTCACAAAAACCCGTCTTTACGTCCTGAACACTTTCCTCTTTTTGTCGCAGTCACCCTCCTCGAACATATATCTTAACTCCCTAACTCCCTTAACTCCTGCCCTCTCAAAGATATTGCACAGCTTTTTACTTTTTTACCTTTTTATCCTTTTGCTTTTAAATAACCCTTCTAACTCCTTAACTCCTCTAACTCCTTAAAAGAAACTCTTTATGTCTTTATGATCCTCAAACGAAAAAGGAAGCCATTCGACTTCCCTTTTTCTTTTTATTTCTCCCACGCTGAATACCCTCATTTTTCGTATCGAGCCACTGTGCCGACTCGTCCGCATCGTCGTCGTCGTCGTCAAACACTTCCACTTCTGTCCGCTTCGGCACCCGCTACCCCTGGTCCTGGAGTGCTGAAAAACACAGGCACCCCACACGTGTCGCCTTCAGTTGCTGACTAATCTTTTCAATGCTTGGGACAATATATTTTTGCTTTTCCATTTTATCTCTATAAATATAATAAGGTAAACTATTGAGCTGCACATCGTATCGCAACCCTTATTTTTATCACTACTTTTCTACCGCCATTTACGTAAACACCTGCCGCCGTAGGCTTAGCGCCCAAACGTATACCCCTGCAGCGTGTACCAAAGCATCGGCCGATGTAGCGTGCGCGCTGTTGGCAGGCCGTCCGAAAAATACGAATACCCAGTTGTCTCGTTATCCTCAAATTTTAAACGGAAAGGCTTTGGCACCGCTTGTCACACTCCGTCGAAAGCGACAAATAAGCCCCTGCCTTCCTGGGATAAGCACATTTGAACTTTCGTAAAATCCCATCGCAAATTCCGTCGAACCAGGGTGCCAATAAAAAGTCGAAAACTATCGTGTGCGCGATGTCACGTTCTCTCCTTCGCCCACTTTCAAAAAGTTAGTAAGGCATCTTCGCTGGCATAGGCGAGTAAGGCAAATAAACCCTCATTTACATCGCCCGTATTTGCCTTTAAACAAAAACCACCAAACGCACGACCTATACCGTTATTCAACTGCGCTTCTTTTTCGCTGAAACCCTGCAAAGCCGTAGTATTCACACTGAAAGGCACTGCCGATAGCGTAAGCTCGTCCATTCGTTCGCCCTCCTTATTTTCATAAGTTGTAGCATAGTAGAAATTATAGCCCGAAAACGCATTCTCACCGTCCTTTCACCTGCAGCGTAGCCTCTGCAGGCGTAAAACCCTTATCGTTCACACCCAATACCAGTGGGTTCTTACAGTCGGCCGCCGTCATCGCATGCCCAAAGTCGTACTGGTTAACATACGTCTTACCCTCGTAGCTACAACTTGCATCGGGCGTGGTAATACAGCCCGAAGCAAACAGTGTTCCGTCGGTAGTTTTGTGCAAGTCAACAGGCGAATACACCATTGTCTTACCGTATTCAGATTCCATTTCGCAGTGAAAAGTGCTGCCTTGCCCTTCGGCACAATAAACCTTCCGCCCCTCACATCTTCGAAAAACGACGACGGAATATCGTTAACTCGCCCTACATCGTTAACAGTAACTACCGTAGGATAAGTGTCAAGCGTCAGCCTACTCTCCTCATCAACCTTCAAATCGCTACGCAGCGTGAGCGTGGGAAGGGACGCAGAAGCAAACGACAGTTCCGATTGTCTCAGCTCTTGCATATTGGGAAAAAATCAACCCTTGTTAAGTTTTTAAATTCACCCTCCTTACATACCATCACACTATCCAGCCTTTTTCAATTTCGGCATGCTGATACTTTCCACTCCCTCGCTATTACATAAGATATTACCCTTCAGCTCTTCTACATCAGGCAAACAAATATGCTTCAGCGTCTCTTTTTCCCGACGAGGCAAAAATGGTCACAAACCATCTTTTTAGGCCCCTGTTACCGTAATGCTTTCACAGAGGGCGTAGCGGCACACAGTAAATAGTCTGTTTTAACCTCGCAACCAACAGGGAGGTTCAGTTTGCTCAACGCCGTTTCGTACAAACAATTCATTGCCGTAAGCTTCTGTAGCTTCGGAACTTCCAGCGTTTGCAGCTTATTCATACGCATAAAAACGCCTGCACCATCTATGGAACGCACCTCAGGCAACGTGATACGCTCAAGCAACGGACATAACTCAAAAACAAAATTGCGAATACATCTTTCGCAATTTTCGGCAGATGTATCGATGTAAACGTAGAAAGATTATAGAAACGACGATACGCATGTCAAAGTCAGTAAGTTCGGGCAGCGATATCGATGTGAGCATAGGTAAACGATTAAACGAGTAGCCCGCACGCAACTTACGAAGTTTAGGTAACGACACGCTGGTCAACTTATTAAATCTATAAATAAAGCCCCAAACCCCTTCTACCGTTTCCAGCTCAGGGAAGTTGATAGAGGTAAGCACCTCGTTATCCAGAGTTGACAAAGAACAGTTCTTCAGCGTTTTTAAGCTTCGGAAAATCAAAAATTCACAATTATTCGTGTACTGAACTATCTGAACTGTCATACCAGGTACACCCCATCTACTCACATCCAGCTTCCCTTCAATACTTCTTATCGATTTTCCCGTAACGGAATAAACAGGTATTGTTGGAAGGTTCTTGAACAACGTGTTTATCCAAGAATATCGACGTCACGTCATAAGTCTTCCCTTCATAAACTACTGTTTCAGGAATAACAATATGACCCGTTGTTAATGACGAAGCCCTAATAGTAGCTTCCGAACCCGAAAAGGTGTACGTATAGTCGCCCACCTCCACTTGTGCCTATCAGCTTAACAGGCCACATAGAGCCACCATAAGCCATGAGCAACAAAAACCATTGCGTTTTTCTGTTTCATAATAAATTAATAGTTGATTAGAATCTTGCGGGTGCAAAGATAAGAGTAAAAATATTTATCATGTTTTGCCCATAAATTTTCATATTCACCTTTTATTGAGCAAAAGGGGAGTTATATTTAGGAGGTAAAGGAGTTAAGGAGTTAGAGGAGTTAAGACAATACTTAGGAGATAAGGAGATTTTTATCAGAGTAAGGAGGTATTTTAGGAGTTAAAGGAGGTAAGGGAGTTAGAGGGAGTTACAGATATGGGATAAGGGGAATTTTGATCAGGAGGTAAGGAGTGAGGAGGCAGGCAATAATAAATAATATGCACAAAAAGTTGTTACGGTAGAGAGAGAAGAAGAATATATTTTATTTTCTGGGCTGCAAGCTTTGGCGGTATTCGCTTGGGGTTATTCGAGATGTTTTGAACAGTAGCGACTAAAATAAGATGAGAAAAATTCATAGATTGACTATCTGTGTAAGCGATAGCTTTCGTTGTTAAGATAGTCTTTTATAATAGGTATAGTATGCCAGGCAATAAACAGTGTACGCTACTGCCGTTGTTAAATTTCACGGTTTTGACGATACGTTGATGATATATTGAGCTTTCGGGCATGAAGTCTACTACGCTCTGTGCACGACAGACCAGCTACAACATATTCATCAGTTCTCTTACCACATAACTTTGCCTATCGGTGCTCAACTGCGTTTCGTTTCTGTACCGAGCATGGAAAGAAAAAGGTCATACATCATCGTACGACTGGGCTCGCATCATTTCCCAATAAAGCGGTGTTCGCCTCCTCCTGCATACGGTCACGTATCATGCGAATATCCGATAAAGAAACGTTCACTCTTCGTGCGTGGCGCGCCAAAATAGGGTTCCTATTCAAACTAATAGCACCCCCAATAGAAAAGTTGTTCGACGGCAACATGAAAGAAATTGATATTCGGTAGCGAAAAACTCTGTTTCTTAAATGCTTATCTGCGGCCAATTTTTTAGCTTATGAAGTTGTGTAGTATCAAAAGATGTCTCCAGCACAAAAGTGAAAACATTTCTCATTAAAAACAAACTGCCTTCGCCCACTCCAAACATATCATATGCCCCAACAGCCAGTTAGCTGCGTTATTAATGCTATAGAAATCAGTAGAATAAATAAGCTTCACCTGCTCCATACAGCAAATTTACAGTTGTTCAAATATCAACCCTCATTTGGGCGTTTTGTGAAAATATAAGGCGAAAGTGAAACCCCTTGCGTAAGAGTATCATGTATCTTTGCAAGCGTAAACAAAACCATTCCATAAATATAAAATTAACCAATGGTGTTGAAATGCCGTTATTAGGTTATGGCGTATTCAGAGTATCGCCCGAAGAATGTGAGCGATGCGTAAGCGATGCGTTAAAAGTGGGTTACCGCATGATTGATACCGCACAGGTCTACGGCAACGAAGAAGGCGTGGGCAGAGCATGGCGCAAGAGTGGCATTCGCGCGAAGAGCTTTTTCTTGGTTACAAAGGTATGGATTAGCAATGCGGGCGAGGAGAAAGCAGCTGCAAGTATTGACGAAAGCTCTACGCAAACTCGATACGCCGATTACATCGATTTACCACTTATTCATCAAGCCTATCGGCGATGTGTTCGGAACGTGGCGTGCTATGGAAAAGGCCTATCGTAACGGCGAAAGTGCGGGCCATTGGCGTTTCAAACTTTCAGGCAGGACGCTTCTTCGACTTTGCCCACTATACAGATACCAAGCCCATGATCAACCAATTGTAATGTAACGTATTGGCACAACAAAACGACATTCAGACCGTATTGCAGGAAACCGACACAAAAACAATGGCATGGGGACCGCTGGGTGGTCAGGGCGTTGACGGCATTTAGTGCCAAAAGCGAATTGCTCGCTGCCATCGGCCAAAAGTACAATAAATCAGCGCGCAAGTGGCACTTCGCTGGCTTATACAGCGCGGCATCGTAGCCATTCCCAAGAGTAGCCATATAGAACGCATGCAACAAAAATTTCGATATTTTCGATTTTCGAGCTTACGCGTGATGACATGCTTCAGATAGCAACTCTGAAACCAATCGGACGCTGGTTTCATCAACTTCTCCGACCCTCATGTATAAAATACCTCCTGAAAACTTACGGATAGTTTCGTCAAAACTAATCTTTTTAAGGAGGTATCTTCAGGAGTTAAAGGAGTTAAGAGGAGTTAAGAGTTAAGACATGTGTCTAAGCCTCTTGAAACAGCGACGGAAAGATATATACATAGAGGCACAAAAGAACAGGATTTACAACACGCATTGAAGACAGAAAGACAGAAAAACAGATTTACAGCACGTGCTTGAAGACAGAAAGACAAAAACAAATTTTATTTGATATAAAAGGGCCAAGTATATGTCAGAAAAAAACAAAGCATATACTGGCCTACACACTATTATAAAAGAGGAAAACAAAACATTCAAATGTAAATACACAAAGATAGAAGCACGAAAGAAACAAGGACCAAAAAAATAAAAAGCACAAAAACAAATATGTTCTTATGTCTTTATGTCCAAAACGCTCTTCAGTCACAGCCCAGCGCGAAAATACTCCACCAAACATTTGTCTTAAATCTAACTCTCTAACCTTTAACTCCGAAATATGTCCTTGTCTTATGTCTTAAACTACTCTGTCTTTTATCCAAGAAAACACCAGCAGAAAAATATGTCCTTTTTGTCTTTATACCAAAAACGCCCTTTTCAGTCATGTTCACCCACCAAAACATTTGTCTTAACTCTAACTCCCCTAACTCCTGGCTCCTGAGTAATGTCTTAACTCCTTAACTCCCTCTAACTCCTTTTAACTCCTGAAGAAAAATCCTTTTTGTCTTTCTGTCCAAAAACAAAAACGAGGACCAGTCTTCTATCAGACCGAGCCTCGCTCCTTTTCATTTCAATTGTTTTTTATTTTGAGCCAGATTGCGGTTTCCGCCTCACGGCGTAGAACCACTCTCTAACATCAAACTGTGTTACCTGGAAAACTTTATCAATCTTTAATACCTAAACTAATAACCTTTTTGAACCTAAAAACAATCTATCAAAACCTAAAAACTAAAAACCTATATGAAAAATCTACTAACTAATTTATCTTTTTATTCGATGCAAAGTTAGGCAGGTTTTTACATACTTGCAAATATTTCAATTTAAAAACACCCTTTTTTAATGTAATTTTAGCCTTTCATGACGAACATGTGTGCGCACACAACACTTTTTGCAATCATTTCCACACTTATTTCAATTTATCAAACCGTAGTCCAGAACCACGTGTTGCGCGCAATTTTACCGGTGCCTCTTTGTCTCATTTTTTCAAACTGCAACCCTGGTATGGCGTGCTGTTAAACACTGCCAGACAACATGCCAGCTGCCCCCTTACTACTGATTCACGACATCACAAACCATACACCACCAACCTTATGATAAAGAACAATCATAGCCCTCCTGGACGGACAGAATCGCAACACCTCACTAATTCAAAAGTGCAGCATCACAAACAGAAACCGTTATCTTGCCTCACATGAGTATTTTCCAAATAAAAGTATTGTCTAATGATATGGTAAACAGCGTGTCGTCTACAGTGTGGGTATGCCTGCTCACACAAAAAGGCTCAAAATGCAAGAAACCCAACCCACAACGGACGATATTGCTGCGACTTTCGCATATCAAACCGTCGACAAGGAAATGGACAGCTGCAGAAATGATATAACCTTTCATTACTAGCGATGGATAACCCGTTATACACTTCACAAGTTGAGAATGCTTTTGAAAGCGTTACGTTTTAGTATAAGGACCTGACTTGCTACCTGTACAGGAGAATGTAATTCAACAACAGGCTTTTCAAATAAATATATTTTTATTATTTAATGTATTTCATATGGGGTATAATTCTTTGTAACTGCCCACGAAAATTAAAGAGCAGTAATTAAAACATCTTAAACATCAAATTGTTCTGTAGTGAGAGTTTTCAACGTCATCTTACATCTGACAATTGATGTATCCAGACTATTAAACGTAACCATTTTTAAATGATTATACTGCACATATAAATTTTGAAATGATGATAAATAATAGAGTTTTGCTGTTATAGAGCGTTGTATTTTATCAGTAAGACGTAGTAATGACGAAATTGTTGCATTACAGTATAAGTAGAATAAACTAAATTTTAATGTTGATAATAAATAAATTTAATTAAAAATGTATGAGAATTCATATTACTCCTATTGAGCTTGTTCCAACACAATTGAATAATCTTATTGGAAGCGTCAAAGATCTTGACTGGCGGACACAATCCTGGTGGCATTGGTGCACCCATAAGCGGAGCCAAGCAGGATTTTGGGAAGACGAAACTGATATAGAGAGAATTAACCACATTGTGAAGATTAGAAGATAAGGTAAACGAACGTTTTAAAAATAGATTAATGAAAAGAAGAATATTTATTTTAGGCATAGCAATATTGCTCTCTGCTGTAAGTGGAGAACATTGTTGACACGGATGGTAAGAAGGTAGATGAAAATTTAAATTCCCCAACAACTACCTTGTTGGAGGAACGGAAAAACACGTACATCGCCCAACAGACATGACCCAGGAGGAACTCCAGGTCAACTATTTCTGGGAGCCGTGATAAAATATGGACAGCTGATGGCGTGAGTGGAATTTTCCAGCCCAAATTACGGCTACCAGCACCAACTGCCAAATTTAAACTTCCCATGGGTTATACATCATCTCTACACATTACAGTGTATTATCCAGGCATGCATGAGCTATAATAGGACTATGCTCATTCCCAAAGACCAAAATCAAGACGGGGTAATTCCGCAAAATCGTTAGTGACAATGGCGATTGTGGAAACAGCTACCGCCCAAAACGCGCTGATGGCAGTTACCAGTTTTAATCTTGATCATAAGGCAACAGTTCTTTTGTTTCACCCTATACCCATAACAATTATGACAAGGAGATCGTTATGTTCTCACGCGTCACTTCAATTAAGGTAAACCTTTGACGATAATATAGCAGCAGCTACACCTTAACTCCTTCAGGGCTGACAGGTTCTGGCACAGAAAAGTATAGAATTATCTTTGATTACGACGCCGCTGCGCTTAACACTATTACACCTAACCAGGCTCTTAGTGCGCGCTTATATGGTAATAGCACCAGGCACACACACTTTGAAGGTTGAGTACACTGAAAGCCAAAGGATATTACTATAATATCGACGTTAAAGGAGTTGTTACTAAAACGATAAATACCATACCTACTTACCAACATGGTTTTATCCGATAGAGGTAGATTTAACTTTAAAAGATTTTTCGGATAAGAAAAGATCAATTTTATCAGTGGATGCAAAGTATAACTATTGGCATAATGCAGCTACTGGCACACAGTGATGACAACATCCCCGTTAAAGCTGGTGATAGAAATAATTATCCAGACATATACAAATCCATCTGATGAAAGAGTAAACAGCCCATCTACAACTGCTGCGGTAAATTCGTGTAAAGATTGTCCTACTTTCGCTGCTATGACCTGGTATGTTTTTGCTGGAGATCCATATTATGATAATAAAATCCATGGTTTTATAATGGCTATATGTGTGTGAGGTGTGGTGTCATGGAATCATATAACAGCAACCTGATGCAAACGGAAATACAAAATCAACTACTGTTCCCTATAACAATTATCCGCAGGATCAAGATTCTGATGATCTTAGCATCTACAATTACAATGAAATATGGACAACCTGCAGGAGCTTTGTGGGATTATAAAAACGGAGAGTTAGCATCCAGCTGAATATTTTACCACCATGTCTTGGATTGATGTACTACGGGGACTATTCTTCTCGATGAGGGAGATTATTGACAAGTACACCATATCGTACTGATCAAAATCAGGCTAATTGTTTTAACATTATGTTAGGACAGATTCAATTTAATCCACTCAACGGGGACCATTTAAGACTACTGGAAAGCAAATATGGACAATGAAATAAACAGGAGAAACAATAACAGACATTAAGATGTGTGAAAACCTTTTGATATTCATTAATATGAAAAGGGTTTGTTAAGATAGAAACAGCCCTGAAAGTTAATCAACAACTTTTCGGGGCTTTATTATATACATTGAAATAAATGCTGAAAGCGGCTTTGATAAAGGTAACAGAGAGCTTCAGCAGGCTATCAAATGCTAAAACAAACTTAAAGCACGCAAGAAAAAGATAAAAGGCAGCATGACGAAACGCAGAAAGGTTTTCTCCTTCCATATAGTTTAATCACGTTAATAAAGACGGATAAGTAAAACGATTTGGCTGGACATGCAAAAGGCTGCGATACGATATTTCATGCTTCACCCAGAAACTGTGAAGAAGGTAAAAATTGTGGTTAACCGCTGCTGGCTACATCGCGAGCCATCGGCACCAACTCACAATTTTACTGTTCTAATATCCTTTTATCTGCCTTGTGCAGACGATATAAACCTTTTGTATAGCATTAGAAATGAACAAACGGACGAACGTGCGCTGGGAACATATCAGCCATTTGTGTCCATGTAGTGACAATGCGGGTAGGCTGTGCTACTATATAATGCACACGGTTTCCAGCCAATGTAAAGCCACCAGCCACGTTATAAACACCGTCAGGGAACGTTCCGCCCACAGCAGTAAACTGTGCTTGCAGAGTGGGCAAGCGACAATGGAACAGTAACTTTATCACCAAGAGCATCAAAATCAGCGTCAGGGATCTGATCTAAATTGCATATGCTCTGTCATGAATCCATCACCATTCACACCTTCAAAATGGCTTTTTGGAAGTTTCAGAATCAGCATCAGAGCATCGCGCCATTGCGAACCCGTTGGCAAAAACCACTTTCCAAGATTCTGCGTAGGCACACTCGGAGCATAATGGGCAGCCATGTGGAATGCAGGATATAGATAGTCGCCATTATGCTGATAGTCTGATACGGGTGCAGCAGGAGGGAATTGCCTTCCTGGCCCTGACAAATAATCTTGAAATGAAGTTCCAGTTTCATATTCATAAGTATAGTGCAATCCGTCTGCCTCAATATCAAACAATTTGACCTACATTTACATCACTATAAGGCAACAAATAATTACCAGCAATAGTAATATAAAATACGGCGTCGTCAGCATTATTGAGCGCCATTGCTGTACCTGTGTCGGTTTCAACCGTCTTTTCTTTTGTTACCACACCAACAGGAACGCGACCCGCCGACTCGTTACCCTTATAGCCTACTGTGCCATCTTGGAAGAGCAACAGAGGGGTTTTCGATGCAAATTTCAAAGTTATCAGGTAAGAATGGTTGGCTTGCATTTCCTCCTTATTAGGAAAAAACCGCGTTCGCTACCTTGCCATAAATCTTACCATTAAAATGATAAAGCAAGTCGCCTACAGCAATTGTTTCGCCTGGAGCCAGCGGAATGTAAACATAATTTCCGTTGGTTTTGAAAGGCTTTTTCACGCTCGAGAAAACCTGTGTACCCACATTTTCAAATTGCTTTGCGCTGGCTTCGGTATACATCATCGAGCCCGACGCAGCACGAGAAGGCGCATCACCCTTGAGCGATAGGCTCAACTCTGTAAGCCCATTGCTCACCGACGAGAACGTAGTATTGTTATTATCCATTTCGGCATAAGCCGTATAGGTAGTCAGTTCGGTACGAACACGAGCCGCATAATGCTTCAGCGTGAACGAAATATGAGCTGTTCCCGAACCAAGAGTCTTCGTAACCACACCTATCATTGGGCAGGTTGTCGTGATAGAACTGTTGGTAATTTTCAAAGTCGTTGCCCTGTGCCACCACAGCATCGTTATGGCAAACAAACGTGTATGTGCCGTTAGGCAACTTAATACTCGCATTATGATCAGGGGACGAAATTGCCGCCAGTTACCGTTCCCCGACAGCTCTTTGTCGGTACCCAGTCAGTCGATTTCCCGACGCGTCTAAAAATATAAATGGTATAATGTCCGTCGCTCATCGTGGTGGCACGAGTGGCTGCAGCCGTTGTGGTAGGAGCGGTACGGTCGGCCGTCATCGCATTTTGGCAACAATGCCATTGCCTAAATCAACTGTGCTATCCTTTTCTTGCTCCGTGGCACGCATGCTGACGGGCTGGGCCAAAAAGCCCTTCACCAACACTGATTTCTAACTTTTCGCCATTCAATAAAAATCTCTTTGGGGGTCTCATTCTCCTCTTCGTTCGAACAAGAAACAAACGTTTGCGAAGCCGAAATAAGAACGATTACGCTCAACAAATGATATATTTTTCTTACCATGATTTTTCATCTCATTAAATTTCTATTGTTTCATCAATGATGGTTCCTCCATCTTCCCAACCTTCTTCTGTGGTTCCTGCCGAACTGTGACTGGTTGAAGCATCACAGATATAGCAGCTGTTTTCCATTTGGATAAATGGCAACAAGGAGGCACATAACATTTAGATTTTGATTACCTTCTTCATTTTAAATGTTGATAAAAATATTTTTGTAAAAAATAATTGGGACTAGCACGTAGCTATCAGCTTTTTCGAGCCACAAAGGTAACTGTTTTTCGATTTGGTTACAATGTTGGTTAAAAACGTGAAATATATTTGCCTTTTTCCCATACAAATCAATTCCAAAAAGGAAAAAGAAACGAGAGCTGACAACGACATAACGGCGGTCCCTTATACATCGGTACAAGCCCCTGCCCTACCCTGCAACTAAACCCTGTTGTTGATCCGTTGCACAACAAATACTGCTGGTATTTGTCGTGCTCCATCAGGCTCAGGTTTGATATTTTACTGTTATTACAGCAAAAAACTTGCTGAAGTAATATATTGTATTGAATATTTCAGTAACTTTGCCCCCGGAGATCATAACGACTTTTGTTTGTAATTGTTTGTATATCAATACATTTTATATTAAAACAATTCCGCTAATCACCATATTTAAAGGACATTTATAATTCATTGTACGCACGTTAATTCATGAGGAATTTATTTCAATTGACTTGTCTCGCCGCCTTATTTTTCTTTGCGCTTGTCAATCAAAGAAAGAAAATCAGGTAAAAACCGTTTACACAGCAACCACACCATTAGTAGAAGACGTCTCTCTGCCACGGTCGTACGTTGCAAACATCGCTTCACAACGAAATATAGAAATACGTTCACAGCAAGCGGGTATCTTGCAGAACGTGTATGTTAACGAGGGACAGTTTGTAAAAGCCGGCCAGCCTCTATTCCGCATTGCAATTGCCGGAGCAAACGAAGAGATTGCTAAGGCACGGGCTGCCGCAGAGCAGGCAAGAATAGATTTGCAGAATGTAACCAGACTAACGGATAACAAAGTGCTCTCAACAATGCAAAACGCATGGCAGCAGCGAAACTAAAAAGAAGCCGAAGCCGATTATCAGCTGGCTATGCTGCACAAGCGGCTCTCGATTATCCGTGCTCCGTTTGCGGGCATTCTGGGACGCATACCCGGCAAAACAGGAAGTCTGATAGACGAGGGCAGCCTGCTTACTGACTTGTCAGACAACAGGAAGGTGTTTGCCTACTTCAATATTTCAGAAACCGATTATCTGGATTTCCGCCTTCATCCGGAGCGATATTCGCAAGCCCCGCTGCAGCTTGTGCTGGCTAATGGTGACGTGTTCCCGGCAAAAAGGAAAGATACTGGACATCGGCGGACAATTTGACAGCTCAACGGGAACCATCGCACTGTGCTGGTTTTGACAACACTGACAATCTGTTACGAAACGGCGAAACGGGCACAATCAAACTTTTTGTCCAGAAAAAGAAAGCCATGCTGATTCCACAGGAAGCCGTTTATGAACAGCAAGACCGCAAATATGTATTTGTAGTAGACAAAAACAACATTGTACATCAGCGGGCTATTAAGATTGATGCTGAACTGACGGGAGCCTACGTCGTAGGCTCAGGACTGAAGGCTACCGACCGTTATCTTATTGACGGCATACAGAAAGTAAACGATGGAGACAAGGTTCGCCTGTCTGTTATTTCGCCACAAGCATCAATGAAGTTGGATAAACTAAACGCTGATTAAGAATGTTCAGGATATTTATTCGCCGACCAGTGCTATCGATTGTTGTATCACTGGTCATTGCCTTTATTGGAATTCTGTCACTGTTCAATCTTCCCATTACACAGTTTCCTTCCATTTCTCCTCCTAAGGTAAACGTAATTGCCGATTATCCGGGAGCCAATAACGAGCTGTTGGTAAAGTCGGTTATCATTCCGCTGGAACAGGCTTTGAATGGTGTTCCCGGCATGAAGTATATTGAAAGCGATGCCGGAAACGACGGCGAGGCTGAGCTTAACGTTGTGTTTGAGCTGGGCACCGACCCCAATGTCGATGCCGTGAACGTGCAGAACCGAGTATCATCGGCTACAAAACAAACTGCCGCCGGAGGTTATACGCGAGGGAGTTAAAATATCACGTGAAGAGCCTAATATACTGATGTATATCAATCTTTACAGTGACGACCCCAGGGTTGACCAGGGATTTCTCTTTAATTATTTTGACATTAACATATCTCCAGAGCTGCTGCGTGTTGACGGCGTTGGCGATTTGGATATTCTCGGTACGCGCAATTATGCAATGCGCGTATGGCTTCATCCCGACAAGATGATTGCCTACGGCCCTGTCTACCGATGACGTGAGTGATGCTCTTGAAGACCAGAATATAGAGGTCTCGCCGGGAAAACTGGGCGAAAGCGGCGGACTGCGTCCACAGGTTAAGGAGTATGTATTGAAGTATCCGGGACGCTATACCACAGAAGAAGAGTATAAAAACATCATCATTAAGAGCAACAGCGATGGTAGTTTTGTACGCTTGAAAGATATTGCCGACGTTCATCTGGGAAATGAAGTATACGATATTTACTCAACCCTGAACGGACGGCCCTCGGCTGCCGTTACCCTTAAACAGGCTTATGGCAGCAATGCACGTAACGTGATTACCAAAGTTAAGGAGGCCATGAGCCGTCTGCAAAAAGACATGCCCAGGGAATGCACTACGAAATAAGCTATGATATTAGCCGATTCCTGGATGCAAGTATCGAGAAAGTGATACACACTTTTGTTCGAAGCCTTTGTGTTAGTGGCTATCGTGGTGTTTATTTTCCTGGGAGACTGGCGCGCTCCGTTATCCCCATCATGGCTGTCCCCATATCATTGTTGGGCAGTTTCATTGCAATGCTGGCTTTCAATATAACGCTGAATATGATTTCCCTCTTTGCCCTGGTCATGGCAATTGGAATTGTTGTAGACGATGCCATTGTGGTAATTGAGGCCGTTAATGTTGAAATGTCGCGCAACAGGCTTTTCACCTGTTGAAGCTACCGAAAAGGCCATGAAGGAAATTAGCGGTGCCATCATCGCCATTTCTCTGGTCATGGCCTCCGTATTTATTCCCGTAGCTTTCATGGGTGGCCCTGAGGGAATGTTCTATCGTCAGTTTTCAATAACGATGGCATCGAGCATCCTCTTCTCCGGTTTTGTAGCACTAACGCTTACTCCGGCTCTGTGCGCACTTATCCTGACCAAGGAACAGGAGAACCATGTAAAAATTAGGATTCATAGGACGAAGCCTGCAACACTTCAACGCCAGGTTTGATACAGGCAGCCGAAAAATACGAACGCCTCATACGGCATACCGTACGCCTGAAGGCTTTTACCATGATTATAATTGTGGCATTCTGCGCACTGGCATACTGGATAAACATGGGGCTTCCTTCAGGATTCATCCCACAAGAGGACCAGGGAATGATTTACGCCGTGATTGAAACTCCCCCAGGTGCTACCATAGAACGTACAAATGCTGTAGCAAAGCAGCTGCTCGATATTGCTGAAAAGGAAGAGGGCGTTGAGAGTGTTTCGTCACTGGCAGGTTTTGAAATTCTCTCCGAAGGGACGAGTGCCAATTCAGGAAGCTGCCTGATTAACCTGAAAGACTGGAAACACCGCAAACGAACGGCAAAGGAAATTATCAGCGATCTGGAAAGAAATGCGCACGCATTACACAGGCAAACATCGATTTCTTTTGAACCGCCGTCGATTCCCGGCTATGGTGCTGCCAGCGGATTTGAGCTTCGTTTGCTGGACAAAACGGGGAAAAACGATTATCATGAAATGGAGCGCGTGAGCAAAGAGTTTGTAAAAAGAACTGAACAAGTGCCCTGAAATTGGCAATGCCTTTACTTTCTACTCGGCAAGCTTCCCCAGTACATGCTTCATGTTGACGACGAAAAAGCCTTACAAAAAGGAGTTAAGCCGGGCAAGGCTCTGAATAACCTGTCGGTTTTGATAGGTTCTGATTATCAAACAGGGATTCATTCGGTTTGGAAAAACCCTACAAAGTAATTGTGCAGGCAGCTCCACAATATCGTGATTTTCCGGAACACCTGCTGCAACTTTACAGTAAGAACGAAGATGGACAAATGGTGCCTAATGCCGACTTCATGTCGCTTTCAAAAAACGTATGGCATGAGTGAAATTACGCGACATAATCTTTATAATTCCTCGGAAGTTACAGGAGCACAGGCCTCCGGCTATTCAAGCGGTCAGGCATTACGGGCTATTCAGGAGGTTGCACAGAACACACTGCCCAAAGGGATACGATTACGACTGGGCCGGTATATCAAAAGACGAAGCCGAACAAGGTAACACGGCGATCATCATATTTGTGGTATGCCTTGTCTTTGTCTATCTTATTCTGGCAGCCCAATATGAGAATTTCCTGCTGCCGCTGCCCGTCATTATATTCCTGCCGGTAGGTATCTTTGGCGCATTCCTCTTTTTGAAGGTCTGCGGACTGGAGAATAACATCTATGCCCAGATAGCTTTGGTCATGCTTTATTGGTTTGTTAGGGGAAAAACGCCGTGCTGATGGTTGAGTATGCTGTTCAGCGCAAGAATGCGGGAGAGCGAATTGAACAGGCGGCCATTTCGGCTGCCGTAGCACGCTTCCGCCCTATCCTGATGACCAGTATTGCCTTTATTGCCGGCCTGTTGCCACTGGTATTTGCCTCGGGAGCTGGCGCCGTGGGCAACCGAACCATCGGCACGGCTGCCGTGGGAGGCATGCTTATCGGTACGCTGGGCGGGCTGCTGCTCATCCCGACTCTACTATATCTTCGCAGGAATGGCCGAAAAGCTGGTACATTATCAGAAAGACAAGCCGCTGAGTGAAGAAAAGGACAAACGCTATACGAACAAACCGCTAAATGAAAATTCTCATGACGACAAGCAATAAAGATACATCATGTACTGGCCATTATGGTTACCCTGCTGGTTCTTGCCGCCTGCAAGACACCGCAGGCTACCCTGCCCCGCGATACGCTTAAGGCCTCGCTGCCTGCACTATCTGCCGACAGCAGCACAACCATATCGCCGGCATGGCGGAACTTCTTTCAGGATTCTGCCTCCAGGCCTCGTAGATACTGCTCTGCGAAATAACCGCGACCCTGAAGATTACGTTACAGGAGCTGGCAATAGCCAAAAGTGCCATTGCTTCAAAAACAGGGTGCTCTGCTGCCTTCCATAACGGCAAATATTGGAGCGGGAGTTTCAAAGGTAGGACGATACACTGCTGAAGGAGCCGGCAATGTGGGCACTGATATAACGCCCGGCCGCCAGATACCAACCGTAATACCCGATTTAGCCCGTCGATACAAGTAGACTGGACCATAGATTTATGGAACAAACTAAACAGCGGAAAGAAAGCAGCCGTGGAGCGGTACCTCGCTTCTGAGGCCGGACAACGCGCCGTAAAAAGCAGGCTCGTAGCCGATGTGGCTGAAAATTATTATATGCTGCTGGCCCTCGACTATAAGTTAGACGTGATGCAACAATATATCGCTCTGCAGAAAAACGCCGTAAAAAAATTGCACGTATTCAGAAAGAAGCCGACGCCGATACACAGCTGGCCGTAGAGAAGTTCGAAGCCGAACTGGCCAAAGCACAGGCCGATGAATACCTGCTGCGCCAGTCGATTGTCGAAACCGAGAACAATTTGAACCTGCTTGCAGGCCGTTTTCCACAGACCCATAACGCGCACAAAGGTCGACTTTTCAGAACTTCCAATGCCTGACGTTTCGTACTCTCTGCCGGCGCAACTTTTTGCTGAAGCGGCCTGATGTTGTGCAGGCAGAACACGAGCTTAAGGCCGCAAGATGGGACGTAGAAAGCGCACGAAAAGGAGTTTCTGCCGTCGTTTAACTCTCTGCTGCCATCGGACTGGAAGCGCTTTAATCCCAAATATCTGATCAGATTACCCGAGTCGCTGGTATTCAATGCCATCGGCGGACCCATGGCTCCGCTTATCAACAAGAAGGCTATTCAGGCTAATTTCTCGCAGGGCCGACGCCCTGCAGATAGAGGCGTTGTATAATTACGACAAAACGCTGATTACTGCCTTCGCTGAGACGAATACCCTGCAATCCAGAATTTCCAATCTTAAACTGCTCCAGCAATTCAAGCAAAAAGCAGAACGATGCGCTCGTGAGAGCCGTCTCCGCAGCCCAGAAACTTTACCTGAACAACAGGGCAACCTATCTGGAAGTAATCGACAGCGAGCGCGAACAGTTAGACTGTAAGATGGAGCTTATCGACACAAAGCTGCAACAGCTCTCCACACTTATCGATATATACCGTTCATTCTTTTTAGCACATCGTTATGCCGGCACCCCACCGGCCCGCCCTGCAAGCACCGAATAAACGCCGGCCCGTATCAAAATATCAGCTCATACCCTGTATAAAAACCATACCGGTATGAGCTGTGATTGATTTCAGGAAACCGTTCTGTTTCCTGTATTGTCATAACTGCAATGCCGCAGTATGCTCACTATCATTTTACTGCCTGCCTGAATATACTGTGCCTGACCCTCCGGCCATTGCGGTTTACATCAAGTCGGAATACAGCACCTTTTTAATCTCATCTTCGTGATCATACACAAATCTTGCGACGATACTCGAAAGGATTGCCGACGTTGAGAGCTTCTCCTGACCTGCATATTTCATGCGGTCGAGCACGTTTTTCAAACTCTCATCAATATAAATCGTTGCCAGTTTACCGCCACTGTTCTTATACTGCGTAGCCATATCGAGGAACAAATCCCACGAATCGGCCGAATTGTCCTTCACGATATGATATTCGCGCATGGTGTTCTCTTTCGGTCTGCGGCCACGAGCGGGCGCGTTTTTACCCTCTTCATTTTCGCCGTTTTTGACAGCACCCGCACTCCTTGTCGATTCTACGGCAGAATTGGCACGATTTACACCACTCGCATTTTACTTCGCCTTCCTCACCCTATCGCCTTGATTATCAGATTCTTCGTTGCCTATTGTGGTGTAGTTTCCGCGATTATCATCAGTCGTTACTGAAACATTCTTGCCCGCATTAACTTGCTGTGCCTCAGAAGATTTCATGTTTTTGTCGCGACCTTCCGTTTTTGTCGCATTTTCGTCCTCATTTAGCGATTCTGCGTCATCATCGTCGTCGTCAACGGTTGTTTGAATTACTTTTTGGTGCAAAATTGCTCTTTCCGTTCTGCAGATCGTGCACTAAACCTTGAATTCCTCCAGGAAGGAGGACGCTTGTCTTTTTCTTTGCCATAATGTTCAAACGGATTTTAGCTTTGCTGCCCTACCCTATTTGTAAATCCAGTTGGCGTAATTTTTCGCAGATTTGATATGAACAGGATTAAATGGCTAACAAATTATTTATATTTTTATATATTTATTTCTTTTACTTGTTTATTTAATTATATATTCTTGCCGATTGTTTTGACCCAGTGTTTTCGGCATCAAAGCGCGCTAAATTCACCAACTTTATAGTGTTTAAAGGGACTTTCGCGTAATTAATAGCGTTTTAAGCGTAACACCGTAGCAACTAAAAGTTGCCAAACAATAGGGCAGGAGAGCAGCCGAGTGTTTAAGCTTCTTTGATTCGACGTATCATAAAGTCGAACGCTCCCTTCACAGCATCACGTTGCGATGCGCTGATTTCGAACGTGTTAATACGCTTCAACGACGCGCGAGCTGTAATACGTGGCGTCACGGCACCGAGCTGTTTTGAAAGATCGCGTCGGTTTGTTTCCACATACGAAGCTCGTCAGCAGTACCAATGCGCACGTCGATACGGTTTGGCACGAAGAACAGTCGGGCGGTCATTTCAGGCGTAGTTTGGCGCAGCGCATTGATGACCTGAATGAATGTACCCGTCGAATCGAGCGTCTTTTCCTCATATTCGTAAGGACAACTAATAAAGTCGGCGCCTGTAAACATGGGCACCAAACCGTCTTCAGATACGTTACCGGGCGAGTCGAAAAAGCACGAAACCCTCTGTCTGCGAAGCCGATTCCATCAGCTGTTGCATCAATTCTGGGTCCTGCACATCAAAAGTCTTGTACGGTGTAGGGTTCTTCCATGTCGTCGTAAATCTCGCGATCTTTCTTGCGCTGCATCATGATTGTCTTCTGCAAGTCGGTATCAATTAAGTACACGTCCTGCTTTTTCCACGCCAAGTAATTGGCGAAGAGCATACAAAGCGTCGATTTACCCACGCCACCTTTCTGATTTGCAAAACTATTTTTATGGTTCTTCATACCTTATTATATATATGGTAATGTATGTTCAAATGTATTTAAATAAACACTTATTTATATGTATCTATTTTTATATTTGCAAATATAGGCATTTTTATCTATATACACAAATGTTTTTAATATTTATATTCATATATGCTTTTACATATTAATATTTTCATATACCAATATATTTAATTGTTACTCTTTTATTTGTTTTATATATTTATACGTTTGAAACATTTGCTATTTTCTACCCAGTTAATTGTGTAAATATCAAAATAGATATATCTTTATATTACTATTTATTTATATATTTATATCGAAAAGGCGACAGAAAAGTTCAGAAGCATTAGCAGCGACAAAACAAGGAGAAGAGAAGAGCAAATCGACAAAGCTAAATAGAAGAAAAGTCGTCATAAAACAGAAAGCTAAAGGCAGAAAAGCAAAACAAAGCATAAACAGATAAATATACTATAAAAACAAGTAATTACGACACTTTTAAAACAGAAAAACAAACATAAATGCACATATATTTAAATATATAAACAAATAAAGCAGTTGTAAAATAAACACAACCAGACAATGAGAACAACAAGAGAGAAGTGCGTAAAAATACAGAAAAACAAATATATAAATAAATAAACAAGCAAAGATATAAACATATGCACATATAAACAATTTTAATATTTAGACATATATTAATATGTTTATTTAATCTATTTATTAAAACAAACATATTTATAATTAAATATATTCGAATTTAAATATATGCGTAAATAAATATTGAAACAAATATATATGTAGATAAATATTAGCGTAAATAAATAATTATATTGATATATAAATATGTGCGACAAATCAAGGATAAATCCACGAAACAGCGCAACAAAACACAAATAAATATATGAAGAAATAAATATTTTTAATATATACATGCGTAAAACATTAAATAAATAGATAATTAAATACTCGTATATTTGTTTATATATTTATTTAAATATGTTTGTATTTAAATATATAACTGCAAACACCCAAAAATAACCTCAAAATGGAATAAGAAACATCGTTTTTAGCGCGCAACAAAAATAAAATGGCCTGAAGGCATAAGGAACTAACCCCAAAACAAGGCTCAGCATACGAAAAATACGATTGCATACTCTGCAAAAAGGGCGAAGCAATCAAAAAGAAAGAACAGTATATTATTTTTAAATTTTTCAGCCAATTAGATTATCTTTAGTAATATCATTAGTATCATACTAGTGAGAACCTTTAACCCATTGATATACAATGAGTAGCACGTGCTAACTGCGACAAATTAGTAAGATGGTGCGACAAATAGGGAGCATTGGTGCGACAAATTAGTAAGGTTGGTGCGACAAATAGGGAACATATTTCTAATGTTGTCGACAAATAGGGAGTATCTCTGCGACAGAAAGGGAGTATTAATCTCTTGATTTGACAAAAATTTACAATATTATGTGTTTTATGTGCTATTGTTGTTTACTCTTTACAACATACTATATTTAATAGGTGTATTTTATAAGTTTTAAAACTTACTTGTTTACAGCTTATTATATAACATGTGCGACAAATAGGGAGTATTGTGTTTTTACATTGCGTTTCTTTTGGCGACAAAAAGGGAGTATTCTCTGCTTTTATTTACAATTGTTACGTGTCTGATTAATAACTATGTTATTAATCTATGAGCAAAGCGTTGTTTAATATCACGTAAAAGCATGGTTTAGGTTGGCGAGATAGCCAATAAATAATAGTAAAGTTCGTGTTTCTTAGTTTTTAATATGCTTTTTCGTGTTGGTGGTGTGGTATAAAGTAAAAGTTAGTTGCAGGTGTTTTATGAAGCTGTAGCAGGTAACCGAAAGTAGACTTGTGTACAGAACAAAAGGCAAGAAGCCGAATTACCGCGACAAAAACACGTATTTTTCCGCATCGAATATATTAAAAAGGTCGCAATGTGCTAAATACTTCACTTTCCGTTTATTTACTTGTTTTGTCGCCAATATGGTGCAATATAGTAGGGTGGGGTTCAGGTTTCGCTGCGCCCATGCTCTTTCGAGCTATTTCAATTAGTAAGTTTTTAGTTTTTAATAGAATGGCAGGGTGTTTTGTGACATTTCGCTTGGTTCGTGAGATAGTTCACTTTGGTTCGTGAGATAGTTCGCTTTGGTTCGTGAGGTTAAAGCTACGGTTTCGTAATGCGGTGGTTTCTGTTTTGTGATAGGGAGGATTAGGTTTCTGTAAGGATTGAGCCTTCGTTTTGCGTGATTTGACCCTTTGTGTTGCGATTTGGGGGTCATGGTTTTTGCGATATCGATGTTTTTTTGACGTGCGTTTACGTCGTAATCGCGTTGCCTTTACGATGTAATCGCGCGCCGTTTACGACGTAATCGCATGGCTTTTCATGACGTAAAGGTTTCTAATTAGCTTTTTATCAAATGGAAAAAGCTGCTTTTCAGAGGGGAGTATGGTTTGATGGTTTTTCGACTTTTACGGGAGTTTGTCGTTGCTGAATCATTTTTCGTTGCTGCGGGAGGGAGAAGGAAAGTGGTTTGTTTTGTGTGCGATTGTTCAGACCTACGACGCTATAACTTAGGGGTCGCGCGAGCGATTGTTCAGATCTGCGGCCCCCTAACTTAGGGGCGCGTGCGATTGTTCAGACCTATGGCACCCTTAACTTAGGGGGCAGAGAGCGATTGTTTAGACCTATGGCACCTTAACTTAGGGGGAGAGGCGAATGTTCAGACCCTGTGGCCCCCTAACTTAGGGGGCTCGAGCGAATGTTCAGACCCCAACCCCCTAACTTAGGGGGCGAACCCCTAACTAGGAAGCGAACCCGCCTAACTTAGGGGGCTTGTAGTGTTGCTGCCGCCCGTCCTGCCACATATCCGTTGTCCATGCCGCTTGCAGGTTGAAGCCACCTGTAATGCCGTCGATGTCGAGTAGTTCGCCAGCGAAATATAAATTCAGGCAAACCTTGCTCTCTAACGTACTGGAATCGACGCTCTGTAGCTTTATGCCACCACAGGTTACAAAATTCGTCTTTGAAGCGCCCTTTTGCCCTGTGTAGCGTGAATATCGTTGGTAATCGTTTCTATTAGCTTATTCATGCCCTTGCGTCCCAGCTCGTCCCACCGCTTCGTTCCGTCTATGTCAGCGCGCTCAAGCAGATATTGCCACATGCGGTTTGTGAGCTGATAGGGTGCTATGCCCGCAATATGCTTTTTGGGGTTGCGTTGTATAATATTTGCGATATGCTCTTCAACGATGTTTGCATTACTCTCGTTTACCCAGTTGATAGCTACGTTCACCCTATAGTTTTGTTCTTGCAGGTATCGCGCTGCGTGCGCCGACAGCTTCAAAGTAGCAGGCCCACTCATGCCCCAATGCGTTATCAGCAGCGCGCCTTCGCTTTTAAACTTCGTTGAAACAATGCCCATTGTTACGGGTTCTACTACTATTCCCATTAAGCTTGTGAAGGCTTTATCGGCAATGGTCAGCGTGAAGAGCGACGGTGCTGGCGTGATAATCTCGTGGCCTGTTTGGGGCAAAAGGTTCCAGATTTTTGAGCAAAGGAGCGCCCCCTGTGGTCACAATCACCTTGTCGAATTGTTGTGAAGGCTTGTCCGGCGAAATCGATTTTCAGTTTTCCCTCTTTCGTGTTGCTGATGGCCTTCATAGCGTGTTGCGTAACCGTTCTGATGCCCAGCTTGTCGGCCCTCGCCCGTTAGGGCAGTTGATGATAGCCTGCGAATCTTGCGCCTTAGGGAACACACACTGGTCGGCTTGCGTCACCAGCTGCACGCCATGCCTTTCGAACCACTGGTACGTATTGCGATAATCGAATTGCTTGAACAACCGCTTCATCAGTCGGTGACCGCGTGGATACACCTGTTTTCAGGTCGGTTACGTTGGCAAAAACTATTCGTCAGGTTGCAGCGTCCACCTCCCGATACCCCCACTTTCGCCAGCACACGGCTTGTCTTTTCATAAATAACCACGTCGGCGTGGCTATTGGCACGTTTGGCTGTTATGGCAGCAAAGAACCCTCGCTGCGCCGCCACCGATCACGGCAATATGGAATGAATTGTTCATAAGCTTTTTTCGTATTTATACGCTCACGAAGTTATTGAAAAAAATATTGGTTTGCGCAATGTCACCACGTTAAATGCGTGTATATTTACAAGAAAAACCACCCCTCACGAAGATTGTTTATGCACCAAATATGACCTGTTTTATGTATACTTATAATTAAAATTTGCAAAAATTGCAGATAGTTTGTTATTAAACATTAAATCAATATTGTGGGTTTACTGTCCTCCTCATAAAACTAACTACCTTTTGTACACGATATCGCTGATGATATTTTTCAAAAGGAAAAATTGATAGGTTTTTAGTCGATTATATTTGTTTACGACCATTATTGTAGGCAAAAAGGAAAAAGATTTTTAGGTTTATGATTCAAAAAAAGAAGTTATTCAAAGCCCACAACTACGTGTGTACGTATGAAAAATTGAGGAACAGTTGTTAACCATTAGTGCAGCCACTACTAATCCTGTCGAGGGCGGTGACCCTACAGGCGGCAACGGCTCTACGCCCTAACCCATTCGAAACTTCGGGTGCTGCGAAGCTGTATACATGGGATTACAACGAAGAATAATCAACGTTTTTCTGGAAATAACAATTGAGGATAATGAATAAGATGAAATTTTTTTAATGGCAGCCTTTTTGTGTAACAACGGGTTCGTTGTTTACGGCTTGTCATGATAATGAGATTGATAACAATCCCGATAACCAAGAAGTAGCGCGCACTTATCGCCTTACGGCTAATGCCAACACAGCGGTAAGCACAGATGGCACAAGTAGAGCGCTTGTTCAAGATGGTAGCAATCCGAAGCTGCTGAAGTCGGCATGGCTTGCCAATGACGAAGTGATGGCTTTCGTTTTGGCCGATAGTGCTCGTAGCACAGAAACCGAATATAGCATGATTAAAAGCCTACAGGCAGGGACAAGGCTCTATATTTAAGGGCGAAATCAAGCCACGTTCGGGTAATCTGACAACGGATGACGAGCTGTGTTTCTTCTACCCCGGTGTTGCGTCGAAAGGCACTTCGCGCACGATTACTCCTGTAACGAGGAAAAAGAGAAGTAATACTGATTATTACCATGAACCCAACGACAAGATTACAAATCGCGTGGAACTGAACATGAGCGAGCAAGATGGTACCGTTGAAACCATCAGCAAGCGCTTCGATTTCCAATGGAAAAAGTGAATCCTTCGAGCGTTCAGGGTGAAGATGTAAACGTAAGTATTGGTAATATGGAGCGTGTTGTTTCGTTCTGGGGCTTGCGCTTTACCGATAAAAACAACCAAATTCTTACCAATATCGACTCAGTTTACATCTCGAATGTGAAAGGAACCGATGTGTTTAATTTAGGTACTGGTAAGTATGAAGAGCTGAACCCCAGTGACGAAAGTCAGAATATCGTTATCACTCCGCCTGCAGGCAAAAAGATTTCGTCGGCTGGAGGCAAGTACACCTACGTGGCTATGTTCCCTGGAACTTATAAAGACGTAATTATTATGGTGTATGTGGGTAACACGTGTTATATGCGCGAGTATGCCTCTTTAACCTTTGACGCTAACAAAACATACCACTCTGACCTGCTGCAGATGCAAGAACCTCAGCGCGAACCTTACGTTACGGTACAGGGTATCAAATGGGCAACGGGTAACTTTATCCACTATGGTCCTGAGAATGGTGGCTATTGGGGAATTGCTCCTACACAGTGGTGGATCTCGCGCCGTGCGGTAATGTTAGGCAGTAACCGCAAAGAGGTTAGCTCAGGTGGCACGCTAACGACGTCGCAATTTGAAGATACTCCCTGTGCAAACTACCGATGATGTTGATCTCTTCCGCTATGGAGCTATTGAAGACGCTCTCCAATTAAACAGGGCTGATTATAAAGCGAAGAATACCGATATTGCTAAAAAGTTCTGGAACAATGATAGGCCTTTAATAACACATGAGGTAAATCGAGCTCAGGCTAAGTACGGAGATATTGTATGGTATTACACCATGAATAACCAACAACGCTATCGTATGCCTAACGAAACGGAAATGAATACGTTGTATAGCAATGCTAACGTTAGAGCAGCCTTCTGCTATACCGATAAGGGAACTATCGTTTATGGTGCTTATTTTACCTCTAATAATGGTGAATTACGCGTGCAAGATTTTTCCAGTAGGTACAAAAGCTTTACCATAAATACAGCAATGTTACCGCGTTAGTACGTGCTAATAAAGGTTTATTCCTGCCTATTACAGGTTACCGTATGACGGGTTCAAACAAGATGATTTATCGAGATATGGCATGGGGTGGCGATGCTTATGGACAGTACATGACATCTACTTCTAATTGGCCTGATTATGCGTTAGCACTCTGGTTTGGAGCTAAGCAATGGAAGTATGTGGGAACAGCGAAAGGACAGGCCAGCGCTATTCGTCCTGTATGGGATGAGTCAAGCACAACAGGAACTGACCCTGTGTACCCAGCTTTTCCAGAATATAAAATAAATAAACGTCAATATAACAGGCACGAAACCAATCGATTTCGTGCCTGTTTTTTATGTACACCGTTAGGCTCATCAGCTGTTAGTCGACTTGTTGTGCAGAGGTTTAGTGCTTGAACTTGAACTTATAGTTGTGTTTTGCTTTACTTTTTCCGTCAACTTTTTAACTATTTTTGTCGTCAGCCTTTCGGTGTGCAAGTAGGGTGGAAAGGCTGTTGAATCTCATGTTTTTCTGCGAATATAAAAATAAAAACTGCGCTGTTCGGTAGCATAAACGTTACAAACGAGAGATACAAAAACGCTCTTCAAAAAGTTGAAATGTCAGCTTTCGGAGAGCGTATATTTTTGGTTATGCCCCTAAAAACTATCAAGGGCGATGCGTGAGAGCAAAAATGGGGGCGGGTGGATTGTAGGCTTTGTCCCCCGCCCTCTGGCCATGGCGTCGCAGCAGGCATATCTACACGCTCCGCATGGCACTAATGAACATATGATAAAAACTAATTGTATGTTGTTCATTCGGTTCATCGGCCAAAGGATAGGCCAACGTTCCTGGAGTTTGATATTTCGTATTAAAATCGTTTGTATGAGCTTCTGGCCGCAGCTTTCGCCCATGATTGTTAGTTTGATATTTCGTGTTAAAACATTCTCTTTGCTTTGCTTCTTTGGTGTGCCTTTTGCGTTTACCTGCTCGTTTTGCGTATTCGTGGTTTGCTATTTATAGGCACGACAATATACTACCCTCGTAGGGAATATGAGGTTTTACGCGTTGTTGTGGCTGAGCGTTGCGCTTGAGCCTTTGCGTGTAGGTAACAGTGGTGTTGTGCCGATTAAATAACTACAGCGGTTCCGCTTACAGCAACCATGAGCATAGAGCCGCTCTGGCCTACTGTTTCGTAATCGATGTCGATACCAACAATGGCATTTGCACCTAAGGCTTCAGCGTTTTCCATCATCTCGCGCAGTGCAGTTTTCTTTGCCTTCGCGCAGCACCCCTTCGTAGCTTTTTGAACGACCGCCGACAATATCACGAATTCCCGCAAAGAAATCCTTAACAACGTTGGCACCGATAATGGTTTCGCCAGTTACAATTTGCTTGTATTCAAGAATAGGGTGACCCTCAATAGTGGGCGTGGTTGTTAGTACCATAATAATATGGTTTTAAAGTTTGATAATCCCCAGTGGGGTTTTCAGCGACAGATTAGGTAGATGATTTTGCTCGTTTCGGGCATTGTCAAGAGCCTTGAGTGCCGTTTTCGCTGACAAAAGTAAGCATTTCTATATAAATTTGCTACACTTTTCTCCATCGAAAAAAAGCGTACAAAAAGTCAGAAATACATCAAGAAAGTTCGTTTTTGACGATGAATGAAAACTTTTTCAATTTGTTATAACTTATTTAGTATTAAATGTTTTACTTTTGCATATTGAACCATTCTGCCATGCAGAAAACGTTCGTTATTTTTCAATACATATAAAACTATTACACTCGAATGAAAAAAAGTTGTTGCTCGTGGTTGTGGTAGCCTTGATGGCGTCGCCAGCCCAGTTATCGGCCAAGACAAAAGAAGAAAAACAGCAGTGTCGATACGACACTGGTGTCGAAACTTAAAACAGATGATTGGTCGCGCGCCGTAAAAGGAGCACGTAAGATGGACGGCATGTTTCCGTTTATCTGAATAGCAAGGACGGCAAACTCTACTTTGAGTTGGCTGATTCGTTGATGGGACGCGACTATATTTTGGCCAATCGCGTTGCACAGACGAGCAATACACACGATTATGTAGCGGGCCAAATGGTTGACCGCCCCCAGCTTGTGCGCTTTAGCCGCGACAGTACAAAGGAGATGCTGCACCTCGTTCAGAATGGAAACGTGGTGAAAGAGGGCGACCCATAGCAGCTTCGTTCAAAAGCAACTTTACCGACCCTGTGTTGAAAGGTTTTAAAATTACAGCCCAGAGGCCAGGAAAAGTACTCATCGACGTGACCAGCTTTTTTTCGGAAGCAACGAAAAGAGCATCAGTCCTATCAAGGCAGATAACCCACTTTCGGTTATCTTTGGTGGCTCTCGCTCGCTGAAAGGTTCTTTCCAGAGCGATGCTTCAGGCATTAGTGATAGTTAAGAATTTTCCACGAAATATCGAGATTAAAACCCTGCTCACGTTTACCCTTTCGAATAATCGACAAACCCTATTCGGTGTTGATGCATCGCTCGCTTTACAAAGCGCCTGAAACAAAGATGCGTCCTCGTTTACACGATAAGCGCGTAGGATTTTTCGTCGACCGACCAAAAGGTGTATAGTTCTGACGCCGACCGCATTGACGAAAGGAGCATTATACATCGCTGGCGCCTCGAACCGAAAGAGGAAGACCTGCAGAAATATTTTGCCGGCGAGCTGGTAGAGCCACAGAAACCTATCGTGTTCTATGTCGATTCAGCCTTTCCAGAGAAGTGGCGAAGCACGGTAAAGCAGGGTATTTTAGATTGGAACACCGCGTTTGAAGCCGCTGGTTTCAAGAATGTTGTGCAGGTTCGCGATTATCCCAAGAACGATCCGACGTTCGATCCAGATGATATGCGTTACAGCTGTGTGAAATATGCCGTTACCGAAACCGCTAACGCCATGGGTCCAAGCTATGTAGATCCTCGCACGGGTGAGATTATGACGGCTGACGTAATTTGGTATCACAACGTGATAAACTTGCTGCATAACTGGCGCTTTGTGCAAACGGCAGCTGTTGACACCCGCACACACAAGAAGACTTTTGATAACGACGTGATGAACGAATCGATGCGATATGTTACCTCGCACGAAATAGGCCACACGCTCGGACTTATGCATAACATGGGCGCAAGCTACTCGTTCCCTGTCGATTCGTTAAGAAGCCCATCGTTTACACAGAAGTATGGCACCACGCCAAGCATTATGGACTATGCGCGTAACAACTTTATTGCGCAGCCCGGTGACGTAGAACGCGTGTGAAACTGACGCCTCCTATCTTGGGTGTAGAAGATATCAACGCTATTATGGGGTTACCGCCTAATCAAAGGTGCGCAGACAATGGAAGACGAGAAGCCAGTGCTTACACAATGGATACAGGAAAAGGCTGGCGACCCGATGTACGAATTCGGTGCACAGCAGGTAATGGGAACCGTTGATGTGAGTGCACAGACAGAGGATTTGGGCAACGACCACGTCAAAGCGGGCAATTACGCCATCTCGAACCTGAAGATTATTATGCGTAATCTGGAAAAATGGACAGGGTGAGAACGGTGCCGACTACTCGTATATGCAGGATATGTACAAGAGTTTGGTGTCGCAGTATGCTCGCCATTTTGGGCCATGTAGCTGCCTTATATTGGCGGTGTAAAATACCACGAAGTGCGACAAGGCGACAAGGGTTTATCAGTAGAATATCTGACAAAAAGCCGAGCAACGCCGTGCCATGATATGGTTAGTTGACCAGGCTCGCAGTTATAACGCATGGCTTTGCCCACAGCAACTGCTCATGAAATTTTGAACGTCCCGACGAAATTCATACCAATTTCGAGAAGTCGATTATCAGCAGTTTGTTTGCCGCCACACGCTTACAGCGCATTGCCGATGGTTATAAGGTGAACGCTCAGCGCAACTACGATGTTAACACTTATGCGAACGACGCCTTCAATGAGGTATTTAAGCCTACGCTACAAGGCAAGTCGCTCACCGCGTCCGATTTGAAATTGGCCAGCGAAGCCATCGCCCCTGTTTGCTAAAGCAAGCGGTATGCAGGCTGCCGACGCGAAAGGCGCGAGCAGCAAACTGACCGATGACGCCATTGCTTATTATAATAATAATGAGGAGTTGGCACAGCATAACCATCTGCCTTGCGAGGTTGCCGACCCAGCAACAAGCTTCGTTCGTATTAACTATGGCCTGCCATCGTTTGTCAGAAGAAGTTTATAAGCCTTTGATGTTACGTCAGCTTCGTCGCGTGCTCACGCTGTTTACGGCTAAACGTGCCACAGGCAACGCAGCCACAAAAAGCTTTCTACGAGTATCAGATTTCTGACGATTAACAAAAATGCTTAAGAAGTAAAGGACTGGTAAGAACTTGAAAGGACGAAGAAGAAGGAACATAAAAAGTGGGAAGGAGTTAAGACTATGGGCAGGAGTGCAGAGGTTTACTACAGTCATACAGAGTTACAGACAATTGTCATGTCGACTGTGTTAGCTCTGAAAAGGTTTCTATAAACCTGATATTCTACACTTCCCTATTCGTTACTTAACCTTCATCCCATTCAACTCCTTTAACTCCTTAGTTTAACTCTCTAACTCCTTCAAGATAATTCCTTTAACTCCAGATAAGTAAATAAAAATTTCCATATTATTATATGAAATCAAGAATTATAACACTGTGTTTAGTCTTTGGTATTGCAGCCACGGCATGGGCACAAAAAGCAAACCGTGAAAGGTAGCGTTGTTGATGCCGACGGCGAGCCTGTAATTGGTGCCGTTGTGAAGACGCAAGACGGAAAGGCGGCAGGCGTAACCGACGTGAATGGCGCGTTTACCCTCACCGTTCCATCGAGTAAAGCCGTGCTCGTTATTTCGAGTGTCGGACTGAAAACGCAAATGGTGAACGTTACCCCGGTAAGAAATGAACATCAAAATGGCGAGCGACGAGAAGATGCTCGACGAATTGGTGGTTGTGGGATACGGTATTCAGAAGAAGTCGGCGCTGACGGGTTCTATCGAAACCATCAAAGCCGAAGACCTAATCATGCAGCCTGTCGCGAATCTTGACCAAGCATTAACAGGTCAGGTAGCTGGTTTTGCAGGTGATGCAAGCCACTGGCGACCCCAGCACGGCGCGCGAAGCCAACATTCGTGTGCGTGGTATCAACGACGCCCCACTGTTGGTTATCGACGGCGTTCCCACGCTTCGGTACTACCACTTCTGACGGCGAGATGCGCCTTTCTGACCTTAACCCCGACGATATTGAGAGCGTAACCATTCTGAAAGACGCCGCAGCCGCAGCCGTTTATGGTGCACGTGCGGCCAACGGTGTGGTGCTGGTGCAAACCAAACGCGCTAAGGGCGACCAGAAGGTTCAGGTGAATTATCGCGGTCAGTACAACGTAGAGCAATCGACACGTAACCCAGAATTCCTTAACGCTTACGATTTTGCCGTATTGCGCAATCGCGCTGTCGACAATACGCCGGGTACAACAATCACGAAGTATACCGATGCGCAGCTCGACCAAATCAAGAACCATACTGCACCCAACGTGTATGGAGACGAAGATTATATGTCGTATCTCGACAAAACAGGATACTCTACAACCCACAGCGTTTCGGTGACGGGCGGCAACCAATTGGTGCGTTACTACCTGTCAACTGGCGTTGCTGATGCCAAGGGTATTTACACAGGAATAGGCCGTACGCGCCTTACCTACAGCGCAAAATTAGATGCAACGCTGGCCAAAGGCCTTGTGCTGTCGTTCTCTGAGGAAGGATCGCGCACACGTTCAAAGAATAGCAGCTATTCAACGCTGTCGTCAGCCTACTCTTATTCGCCCCTGCAGGTGTACCGTTTTACCAACGGCGACCTCGCAAGTATTAACGGCGGAAACCCCTTATCAACATTTACGGACTGGGTGGATATATCAAAAACACCAGCAAAATGAACACCGTTTCGGTGAACTTACGTTGGGAAGTGCCTTTCGTGAAAGGCCTTTCGGCATACCTGCGCGGTACGTTCGACGATAACCATCGTATAGAAAGCACCTTCAGCCGTCCTGTAACGTTGTACACCTACGACGCTACGGCCGATACCTATGCCACCGACCCTAACACGGTTTACCCTACGGCAAAGGTTTCTTTGCGCCAGGCCGACAACTTTTATGATAGCCAACTGTATGAAATTGGCGCGAATTTCCTTCGCACGTTCTCGCAAAAGCACGATATAGAAGGCACACTTGTTGCTCAACTCATCAGCGCTACACACACAGTATATGTACGGTACCAATCAGGATAAAGGTATATTTCCCGAAACCATGGGTACGGCACAGAAAGCCCTGCTCACAGGTAACGAGTTTAATAACCAGCGTGCTTCGCTCATCGGTAGAGCAAAAATACGGTTACGGTAAACAAATATTTCGCCGAATTTAGCTTCCGTGTTGACGGTTCGAACAACTTCTATCCCAGTCGCCGATGGGGACTTCTTCCCTTCGTTCTCGGCAGCGTGGGCCATGTCAAATGAGGAATGGTTCAAGCAGTGAAACAGGACGTTCTAAGCAACGTGAAGCTGAGAGCATCAACGGGTTGGCTCGGAAACGACGGACTGGTCAACTCATATTCTTACCTCAAAACGTTCCAAGAGTCGACCAATTTCGGTTATAGCCATGGCGGAAACTTCCGTCCAGGTCTTATCCTGACAACGGGCGGATTCCCTAATCCTGCTCTTACATGGGGACGAACACACGATTGGAACTTCGGCCTTGACTTGGGTTTCTGGGGCGGTCGCATCAGCGTCACGGGCGAATACTATGTGCGTTACGAAACCGATAAGATTACGTCGGCACCCTGATTACATCTATCCGCCATCGACAGGTGTTGAAGGAAACGTGCCCAATATTAACTTTTGCCGAGCTTAAAGCTTGGGGTTGGGACTTCACCGTCAATCACCGTAACACCATCGGAAAGCTGAAATACAACGCAGGGTATAACCCTTTCGAAAACCAATGACCGATATCTCGACTACGGCGATGAGTCGGGACAGCTGCCCAACCTCAGAAGAAAGGGACGCAGTTCGTTGGTATGGACCATGTACGAAGCGGCAGGATTGTTCCAAACACAGGACGAAATCGACAACTATGGTGTTGACCAAGATGGTTCGGGTAACGCTACATTAGCTCCTGGCGACATCAAATACGTCGACCAGAATGGCGACCATCGTATCACGTCAGAAGACCAAGTGTACGTTAAAAACTCTTCTTACCCCGATATGGACTTGAGCTATCCGCGTAGGCGCAGCGTATAAAGGGTTCTTCCTCAATGCCCTCTTCCAAGGCGAATTAGGGCTATAAGCAGAACATCATCGAATCGTACACGCTCGATAATGGCACGCTGCAGAAGTTCCAAAAAATACCATATGGACGAAACCTGGACGGCCGATAACCCCAACGCTCGTTACCCACGCATCAAGTTTGTAACCAGCAACGACAACAACCGTCGCTCGTCAACATTCTGGATTCAGAACTGTAACTTCGTGCGATTAAAGATGTTAAGCATCGGCTATCAGTTCCCACGAAACATGATTAAGCAGCTGGGCCTCTCGTCAGCAAGCCTTGCTTTCCAAGCCAGCAACCTGTTTACCATCACCGACCTTAAAGGTATGGACCCCGAATCGCTGCGTGGATACCCCATTCAGCGCCTCGTTTGGAGCAACGCTAACTTAGGTTTTTGATACGCCACTAACAAGAATTTCACGATATGAAAAATATAATTTTTAAAGGAATACTGGCTGCACTACCTCTCTTGATGGCAGCTTGCAGCCCCAATAGCCTTTGACGATACCCCAAAAGATAAAAATCTCGGACGAAAAAACATGGGAAAAACCCCATGCTTCTCGACGAGTACGTCAACACGTGGTATCGTAACATGAACAGTGGATTTAAAAACATACGTCCCCAGTACGGCCTCTGTTCAAGAGCATTTCGCGCTATTATCTGCCTTGGTTTAGCGACCAGCTGACCAACGGAAAGAGCGATTGGTACAACGCTGGATATGGCGATGTGCTGAAGGCTAACGAAGAAAGCATTACACAATGGGCGCGGCACGTGGACTTCGTGCTATACATCAAATTCAGTATATTAACGCGTTCCTCGAGAATATGGATAAAGTGCCCGATGCTGCCAGCGCAAGCGCGTAGAAGGCGAGGCGCATTTCTTCCGCGCTACTATTATTATATGTTGTGGCGTCGCTTCGGTGGAGCATTGCTTATTGACCATACGTACGACCCCCTCACCAACCCCGAGAAGTTCCCACGCGCTTCATACGAGCAAATGGTAAAGTTTATTGCTGACGAAGCTGGAAAAGGCGCAGAACCTTTTAAGCTGCTACATACAGCACCGCTGATGTGGGACGCATCACCAGTGGGGCAGCTATCATGCTCAAAGCCAAGACATATTTATGGGCGTCGAGCACGGTTTTCCAGAACAAAACCAAAACCTACCTCGGCTTTACTGACGATAAATCGCAGGAGATGCTGCAAAAGGCGCGCGCGGCTTACGACGAATTGTTCGCGCGCGGCACATACCAACTGGTTACCATTACAGGCACCACGCAGGATAAAATTCGCGATGAGTACCGACAAATATTCATTACAAAGAATACCAGCGAGTCGATTTTAGAAGTGCAGCACTCAAACGACGGCGACTATGCCAACAAGTTTGGTCACACGCTTGACCGCGATGCGGCGTCGCCTTTCTTCACAGGCACCACAGCTGCATACACTCCTACACAAAACCATGTGGACGAATACGGTATGCGTGGCGGAGCAACCTACAACGCACTGCACCCATACGACAACCGCGATTACCGCTTCTATGCCAATATTCTTTACAACGGCTGCTCGTTCCGCGACCATATTATGGATATGGCTACGACAGATGGCAAGGCGGGTGTCGACATTACGGTTTACGGTTCATCTACATCTGCTGCTGTAAGTCGCACAGGATACTATCTGGGTAAGTTCGTTGACCCCACACAAGCCATTAACGATAACGACACCTACGCGAGCAAACAGAATTACATCATCTGGCGTTTGGCCGAGGCTTACCTCGATTATGCCGAAGTGTGCTTCCGCTTAGGCGACACCCTCTACCGCCCTCGACATGGTGAACCGCATTCGTACACGCGTACACATGGACGCACCAACAGCCGTTACATGGAACGATATCGTGCGCGAACGACGCGTAGAAATGGCCTTCGAAGAGACCATACATACTCGGGACCAGTTGCGTTGGGGAACTGCCGAAAGAACCTTTAGCGGAACTACAAACCCTCTGAAAGGTATGACCATTACCGTTCGCAGCGGCGTTACAACCTATCGTACGGCCAACATCAACCGCTTCCCAGCGCGTGTGCGTAAGTTCGATACCAAAGAGTATTACTCCCTATTCCATGGGCCGAAGTGCGCTATCAGGGCATTGAACAGAACCCCTGACTGGAACGAAGTATAACATATTGTAACCTATTTATTTACGCCTTCCCCAAACCCTGCTGGCGCGGGGAGGCGATATTGATTAGAGAGTTTTAAAACAAAAATGAAACCATCGCCACCCGCTAACCCTCCTCACACGGAGCGTTAACGCTTGGGCTCAAAAAGATTTTTAAAAATGAAAAAGAATTTTTACATTAACCGCCTCGCCTTCAGCCTGCTGGCTGCGAGCGCACTAAAGTACAAAAACTTATTCCTGCAACAGTTGTCGACGCTAACGGTTGGTTGTGGTTCAACAACCAGAGCGTGATTGATGCGTATGTGGGCGACATTGATACTTCTGACCCTGTAGCCTTCAGAATAGATGCCAACGGCAAGCCTATACAAATGGTTTTCGCTGATCAGCAGCCCGATTATCCCGCTGCAAGCGCCAATCCAACGATTGTAGGCATCGGTACCGACGGCAACAAGGGTACAGAGGGCGCGCGCACAGGTGCTATCCTTCTGCCTCCAGCAAAAGGTATTGGCAACGTTAACGGCGGTGGTATCGCCTTCAAGCTGCCTGCACTTTCAACGCTGAGCATCTTCCTTTCAGGCGAATCGAAGGTACAAGGACGTCTACAGCAACGACCAATGCGCAAAACGACGTCTTCAAATTTGTAAACGATGGCAACATCTACCCACTCAGCAGCGACAGGGGTTTCAAGGTAATTCAGGTCTACTCGTTGTTCAAAAAGCTCATGTCGGCTGGCACAAAGGAGTGGACAGGCATTGAGAATCTGCACAACAGCACTGACCCAACAACCATCAAGAGCGACGAGTCCTATCTACGTTTTCTTCCAGAATGGTACACGCGACACGGTTTACGTTCATGGCGTTAAAAATCACCGTCCCAGGAACTACTAACGGCATCAAGACCGTAGCTCCTGTTACAACGTCTGCCGTAGCTGTTTACAGCGTTGACGGTCGCCATATGGGAGACGCGCTCACTGGCCTGCGTCAAGGCATCTATATGGTACGTGAGAACGGTAAAACTCG